>Ga0247832_1007151_pt1 | contig 11830 bp, 12 predicted proteins | sample LaCruzMarch2015__10_FD_192407 | JGI IMG/M metagenome (GOLD analysis project Ga0247832, IMG submission 192407) | Freshwater microbial communities from meromictic Lake La Cruz, Castile-La Mancha, Spain - LaCruzMarch2015_4m | ecosystem: Environmental > Aquatic > Freshwater > Lake | place: Spain...
CAATTCATCATGAGATCGCATTCCCTTGCCTGGGACAAACGATCCATCCCCTCCACCCTTTCCCTTGCTCCTCCAGCCGCCAAGTGCTGGGTTACTAGCAGCAAGTGCAGGATCGACGCTGACGCCTCCAACAGTAACAATCATCGCACCTCCCATTAGCTTGGCAATGTTTTCAATGGCATCTCTGCGATTGGACGACGTTGCAGACAGATAGGTTGTTGTGGTGGCAATACCACGTCCTGCTACGGATGGTGGAGCGAATGCAGCGGAGGGACTGATAGCAGCGGCTGCTGCTACTACGACGACGAAGGCTTTCATCATGACACTGTGATCAAGGTAATGCTGTGTTGAAGGAGAGAAGAGGTCAAAGAGCGGGAACTGTCCCGCTCTTTGTTGTAGTTTTGTTGGGGAGGGAGAGCAGAAAGTAGAGAGAGTCATCCAGTTGCGACAAGAAGTTGTTCGATGGTGCAAATCAAGCGTCGTCGTCGTATGATCTTCATTAGTCTACTATTCTTACCGATGGTTGCAGTCTCCTCATTTTCGATCACCTCACTTCGTCCAGACGGTGCAATTTTTCTATTATTTAAGAAGCAAAGAAGGCGTGGTACATCCATCTTTTATGAATCTAACATTGACCAACTCACGACGAATTCTAGGAGACGATTTATCTCCTCTTGCATTGCCGTGGTGGCATCCAGTACCATTTCTATACCTCCATCATATTCTATAACAGCAATACTGCCACCATCGATTGACAATGACGATTCTTACAATGCCATCCCTGTATATTATCATCAACGTTCATTAACCTCATCTATAATCATTGGCGAGGAAGATAATACATCAGCAACATCAGCTGAAATAATAGCAGCAGCAGCAGCAGCAGCAGCAACAGACGATCAACAACCATCGATAAATGCACTCCAGGAGAGTATATCAGGATTCGTTTCAGGGTCCGTGGTATCTGTTGCCAAGACGATAATTAAATATCCACTTGACACTGCCACTGTTCGATTACAAATGCCTAATACGAAATACACATTATTGGACCTACCAGCTTTATTCGATGGAAGCTTCGATGGTATTACTGCACCGCTATTATCGAACATTCAAAGTTCGGGTGTATTCTTTGCGGTGAAAGATGTGACCAAATCAGCATTGAAATCCTCGTCTTTCGGCGGTGACCTACCTAAATGGGCCACTACTGCATTGGCCGTGGGTGCTGCACAGCCATTGTATTGGGCACTTCGTAATCCAAGTGAGGTCATTAAAACAAGATTGCAAGTTGGTGCCGAGGGGTACTATGAGGGTATGTCAACAGTCGATGCTTTTAAACTTGCCATTAATGGGACGAATGGTGGTGGCGTCGCTGAGTTATTTCGAGGCTACAGCGAGAACATATTGTACGCCTATCCAGCCGATATAATAAAGTTTGGAGCCTACGAGTTCCTTACTGAACTTGGAAAGGGCAAACAGAATATGAAGAAGAAGATTGTTGTGTCACCAGCGGAAGGGGCTGTCTATGGCGCCCTGTCAACAGGAATCGCTCAACTCGTAACTACACCTTTAGATGTAATTAGAAATCGGATCATGGCTGCAAATGGAGGAACGGAGAAGGAGGATGCTTGTGCTGCTACTACCATCACCATTAAGCCATCGTATATCGAACGGTTGACAACAATCGCGAGAGAAGAGGGGATAGGGGTACTCTTCGCTGGTTCATTCCCTCGACTTGGAAAAGCATTGTTGTCTGGAGCGATTCAATTCGCTACGTACGAAGAAACGAAACAGAAGATGGGAGAATTTTTCATCAAAAGATAATGGAATATTTGCATGTGAAATAATACTGACATCAGTAGAAGTGTTCTTTTACACATTTTCATTCGTATTATTCATCATACTCAAAGTTTAGAACACCATCAATGTCAGGATTGTATACTCCTTCCGCAATTTTCTTTTCATATTCAGTCACAGCTACCATATAGCCGTAATACTTCTCTTTCTCTTTGGCAGGTAGCAAGTCATATAATGATTTCAATTCCACACGCACTAAACGATATAGATTTGCAATTTCTTCATAATCAGCAGGACTTAGTGAACGTTCTATCTTTGCTGCAGTACTTGATACCCTTTGTAATGCATTCATACAATTTGCTGCCTTAATTGCAGCCTCACGTCGATTCGATACTGGTATATCATTTTCAATCATTAGTTTCATATTCCCTGCTATATTGGAATTTCTGAGCAATATTTGCGTACCGAAGACTCTGAAGTCACAGTCGCATGCAAGTTGGTATACATTCGGCATTGTCGCACGTTAGTTGTCATGCATGTGAACTTTTTGTTTGTTTAGAAAAGGCTAATGATGGCATGTATATTATACTTATCACACATTGAGAGAGACTCACATTTGTTGCGGCGTTACAACTACATCGGTCAAATCTCCATTCAATATGGCACGTAAAATCATCTCCTGGAATTGAGCGACTTCAGCGACACGTAGGACCACAAGACCCGCTGTTTTGTTATAAATCAGTTTTGTAGGTACAAAATAAAGGAAAGAGAAAACGCAGTTTTTGTCATTTGTTTATAAATACGCAGCAAGGGAACCTTGCAAACGGCATTGAAAAAAAAACTCGAAATAAAAGATGGCTCACATCTTTCTTCTGGCGGTGCTGGATAGTTCGGATTGTCATATTCCTCGGCATGTGACGAGGTTGGGTGTTGAATCACCAGACTCGCAGTGGTTGCCGGAAATGATACTATCAGCGATATCGATTCAGAGATCCATTTTCGCCGCGCTATACTATTCCTTCGCTGCTGACATCTCCAAGACGAATTAGACCAAGCTAATCCATGAGTAGTAGTTGTTGCCACGAAGTTGGTAGACGCAATTGCGATTAGAAATGCATTGAGTAGAGAACCCATGTGATCTAGTGACAGGACTTCATTTGAGCGGGAACATGAACAATACGTTGTGTAGGAATCTATCATCTAAATGATGATGAAGAAGCCATACAGCGTTGTTGCCAGCGGCAACGAGTACGACGGTGACGAATTTGTTATTGACGATGATGATGATGATTTCGTCAATCGCGAAAAAGGTAGTCAGGTGGTAGTGACAACCAATATTGTCGATGACGATGATGATGATGATGATTGGAGTAATGGGCCCGTCAGTCGTGTACCACCAACACAACAACGAAATAATTGTCATCGATTTGTATTATTGACGTGTTTCCTTGTAGCGTTAGTCTTTGGATGTCGTATTGCATACTTTAAATTAGTTAACGGAGGTAGTGTCTCAGTTGACAGTAGTACCAACGACGCTGCCATGAATAGTGAATGGGAGATGGATGATGACAAGTACAACTCTGTAGAATATGAAGAAAAAGGTGACGATGTCAATGAATTTGTATTCGATGATGACAGCAACGATTTCAACATTGCAGATGATTCACTGCTCGAGGGCACGTGGGAAGGGGAGAGTGTCGATATTAAAAACGATGATGAAGGCAAAGAAATTCATGAGGAATATTTAGATGATGAAATTAACAATCATGAGGTGGGTGGGGAATTCGATTCTGATATGAATTATAACAATGATGATGAAGATTCTGGTGAAGATGAGCAAGTTGATGAAGAGAATTATTTGGAGGAGGGAGAGGAGGAAATTGATTACGAGAATGAGGAGAATGACCTTGTCGAAAACCAAGATGACGAGGTTGAAAAAGAGCAGGGTGAGGGTTTAGATGGAGAAGATGTAGGAGAAGGGTTGACGTTTGATGTGAAAAATGACGAACACACCAACTCGGTACCTCCAGACGAAATTGTGGATGACATTGATGCAATCGATGACGAAGGTAAAGATGCCGTCACTGACGGTGAAATGATTGCGATTGAGGAGGATGAAGATCCCATGAACAATATTAACGAAGAAGCTGCAATTATTCCTCCTCATGATGAGTTACCAGATTATTTTATCCCTCTCACGCCCGTTGAGCGAATGAGTATGAAAGAACGACTACGTGCCACACTCCGTACAACAAAGAGTGCACTCCTAATGAGTGGTAATCGATATCCAACGAACCCCACACCTCAACGTACATTAGTATTAGACTATGATTCACCCAAGCAATTTATGCATATGCATCATATGAAAACGGGTGGGACGAGTGTGGATGGTTTAATTCGATGTGCATTAAATAGACAAAAGGAATTACATAACGGAACTGCAATTCCATATTATTCAATGTCGGAGTGTGGGTCCGGGGTGAAAGATTGTATGGCTCAGTTGGCTAGTAAATTAAATGCCTCGGTGGTTGATAATGTGTTCTATCAGAATGATGAACAAGGACACGTACGAGCTGAAATACAATTTAGTTTTGACCCCGCCGATGCAATATTTGACAATCACATTGATGATATGAATGTATGTCGAACATCGGAGTCTAATGTCATGAGCTACTGTGCGTCACTACATTCTGTTCGGACATTTGGATGGAAGGATGTGGACAAAATAACTATCATCCGCGACCCAGTCGATAGAGCATGGAGTATGTATAGATTTACACTTGATCGATGTTATAAGTGTCAAGAGTTGAAGGATGTACTACGCCAAGTAGAGAATGGTACATTCGAGTCGAGGTATCGGCCAAACACGACGGAGACAAACTTTGTATACAGTCCGAATGACAGCTGTGCTGTACAAATGATTGGACATCAAGCCACGAACCTCCTTAGTAGTGTCGAATTATACAATGTTGCCAGTGATGTACGGTTTCCAAAGGAGAAGGAGATTGTTGAAGAGGCTGTGAGGAATCTTCGGGAACAGTTCACATGGATTGGATTGACTGATCGATTGGACGAATCTATTGCTGCAATGCGTGATGTATTTCCTTTCCTAGCAGTAAATCTGTCAGAAGCAGCCATGTCGTATAATGATCTATTACAGAAAAGTGGTAATCAAGTGGATGACATCAGGTTTTCTTTGCCAGAGGGATATAACGACAGCGACGGCTGTCCTTTGCCGCACAGTAATGGGGGGAGGGAGCCTCACTGTGGAACTACCAAGTTAGATGACGAGACAATATATTGGATTAAAAAGTTGAATAGCAGGGATGTAGCTGTTTACAAGGCTGCTGTTGAGAGATTTACCTTACAGATGGAGGTATTAGGTGAATACAGGGATGGATCTCTGTAGATTAGATTAGCGTTGTCTTGTTTGTATAATTAATTAGAACCATTGTTTACTTCAACTTGATGCTGCTAGGGGATGATAACGAACGAATGGATTCAATAACATTGTTCACCTCATCTTTAATCTTCATCCTTGCATTTGTTTCGTAGTCGTTTTTATTTCCTTCGTATCCCATTGGTGTTGACATCTCTGCTATCGTTGTTGCCTTCTTCAATTCATCCTTTGTCGCACAATTCAGATGTGGCGTAATGTCGATACGATTGCTATTAAGGACTTGAATCTTTTTATTCCCAACGTATCCCTTTGGACGTCCGCATGTTAAGCAAAGCCTTTGGGTCTTCCCATTCTTCTTCCCACAAACCTTGCACGACCAATTTTTGTCGACGCCGTCTCTGCTGATGCTACTTTCAGCTGAGCCCTCCATTGAAAGATGAAAATTGAGGATTTTTTGGAGGTGATGCTGCAGCTAGTTGGAGTTTGTTGTTATTCCTTTGGTTGGAGTAAAATCCTGTTCAATTTCGTTATGTTGCGCGTTAAAAATTTCGGAGACAAGAAGAAGTTATCCAGATTTCTATGATGAACTATAGCTTACGTCAAAGAGAATTGTATTCATATAAATAATAATGATGTTTAACCCAGACCACCCGATCCGTTCGCACATATGCTAATGCCTCCTCCTCCCCCAGCCATATCATAAAAGAATGGATGTTTCAATGCATCATTGGCTGTAATCCGACGAGCCGGGTCATATTGCAACATCTTCATCAATAAATCCACTCCCGTCCCATCCAATGTGGGTACTAGACCAGCGAAACCATTGGTTGGACTTGGATAACGTGGTAAATTTTGATGATATTCCGGCAAGTCCACAATACCAGGATAATCGGCATGACTCGGCGTGCCAAATAATCGAAAGATACGTTCGAGTTGATCATTCTCCGATGTCCCGGCAATTAGTGGTCGACCGTTTGCCATTTCTGCGAAGATACATCCCACACTCCATATATCCACGGGTGTGCTGTATCGTCGACTACCCATTAATACGTCCGGTGCACGGTACCACAATGTTACGACCTCATGTGTGTATGATCGCACGGGTATACCGAATGCTCGTGCTAAACCAAAGTCTGCCAACTTTAATTGTCCTTCCCGATTGATGAGTAAATTAGGTGGTTTAAGATCTCGATGTAATACACGATGATGATGACAGTATGCCACTCCCATTAGTAATTGATATAAGAAGCTCTTCATTATTGGCAAGTCCAATCCTGTGTATTGACAGACAGAATACATTAGATGAGTACATCATGCGTGGAAATATATATATAAGTTGTCAATTAGAAAAAATATACTGATATTGTAGATATGCGTGAATACTATATTTCAATCGATCGTATTTATTTATATACAGACAAATAATGTTCTCTCACCCGTATCACAAACATCTAAATATTTCTTCAAGTCTTGATCGAGGAATTCAAACACAAGTGTTAGCTTTTTCTCTGTATGCACTACATCATAAAGTCGAACGATGTTTGGATGTTGAAGTTCTTTCAGTCTTATATAATCGGCGAACACAATGGATAATAGTAGTTAGGAGTTGAGCATGAATCAATCGCAATGAGTAAATGGTTGGTAAAAGCAAGCAAGCAAGCAAATAACACCACATCTACTATATATGGAATCAAAACTAACTACTCACAAACTAATCTCGCGTATCGCCGTCGAGGGGATGCCCTCATCTTCAGCCTCGAGACGTATTTTCTTCAATGCCACAATTTCACCGGAGACCCGGTCCTTGGCCTTGTAGACTACACCATATGTACCCTCCCCAATCTTTTCCATCTTTTGATACCGCTCCATGTTTGGCTTGGTGGTAGTTTGTTGTTGAAATTTATCTTCTATTTTTTGTCTCCGTTCAAACCCGCACTTCGCAGAGAGAAGGTTTTTTATCCAGTCATCGAAGGCAGGAGGTGGTGAAGACGAGTGGATGGAGAATAACGACGCTGGTCTCCTAAGAGATTCAAGAGCCAGCTCACAATGCGCTCCAACATTTCAATTCAACAATTTAAACGCCGCAGGAGACAAATGATGGTTCGTTTTTCAACGATGAGCAATAGTAGATGCATCGTTGCAATCATTATATCTGTTATTTCGTTGATCGCGTCGACATCCTCGTTTACGCCGCGGTCACATAACAGCTGTCATCTGACATCATCATCAATACCATCATCATCATCAATACCATCACCATTGCCTAACTACAATGGCATCTTCTTCATTCGACACGAACGTCGTCGTCGGCGGTCATCGAGGTCAATGGTCATATCGGAGGAAAGACTACGAACCACAGACGAGGATTTACTCGTACAAGAGCTTGTAGTGGATATACCGCATGTTTTGCCCTTGGCTTACTCAGAAAAAAGTGTAGACAACAGCAGCAACAACAACAACAATAGGAATAGTAATATCGAGATAGCACAAGAGTATGATGAAGGTGGCAATAATACAGTCACCACAATTATCAACAAGAATGAGAAGAATCCATTGCTTTGGCGAGGCGTCGTCGTTTTACTGTGTGCAGTATGGGCATCCAACTTTGCATGTGCCAAGGTCATATTAGCCCAACCGGGCGTTACTCCATCATTATATGCCGTGGCACGATTCTCCATCGCGGCGATATCGTTATTACCCGGCAGTATCAATGCCGCACGGAAAGGCCGGATATCGAAGGACACCGCAATAAGCGCCATAGTTAGTGGAACGTGGGTGGCATTTGGTTATTTAGGTCAAACTGTTGGACTAATGACCACCACGCCAAGTAGAGCATGCGTTATATGTTCATTAAATTGTATCTTCGTTGCGATTGTGAGTGAATACACGAGAGTAAATATTGCAACGACGACTAATACAATATCAATCGATATTGATGATAGAGACGACGAAATAACCAACGACTTGAAGTTTAATTTGATGAAATTAATCCCCGCATTGATTGCCGTAATAGGTGTGGCAATAATTGAACTAAAGGGTGCAGCCGGTAATCCAACTATTGGCGATTTAATATGCTTCTCTCAGCCTATTGGTTTTGGCATGGGATATTTACAATTAGAACAGTTAATGAAGAAGGAACCCAGTGCGGCATTACCAGTCTCGGGGATTAAACTTGCCGTAGTTGCACTAGCAGCATTGTTGCTGTTTGAATCATCATCACCTACTTTGAAGGTACCTGATTTCACACCCATACTTTCCTCACCCGTGGCACTACGAGCCATTTGTTACACTGGTATCGTTACAACATCATTGGCACTATGGGTGGAATCAATCGCCTTCCAACGTGTCAAGGCAACTGATGCAAGTATTATATTAACCACAGAACCATTATTTGCCGCGGTGACGAGTGCTATACTAGTAGGGGAAAGGTTTGGTGTATCAGATGTTATCGGAGCTATATTCATTGTGGGAGCATGTATATTCGCAATAAAAATGGAAGATTCCGATTCATCAACAATCGAAGTAGTTAGCCCCGAGGACGCGAAACTAAGAGTTGTAGAGGAACAGAAAACTGAGAAATACTAATCTTACATGACATATATTAAATTGTTTAGTATTCCCAGTATTAAAATAGTCGCATTTATAGTATATCATTCACTTCGTGGTTCCACTTCGCTTGGCTACCACTAGGAGGGAATCGGTAGTTTACTAAGTTGAGATCCAAGAAAAAAGTCAAGGTGACCATGATTCATCGACTTCTTCAATGACTTCGTTCGATGTTTCTCACCCAGCTGCCTCATCTTTCGATTTACATACGGACTCGTTAGTGGTGCAATCACTGGGCTTGATGTCTTTCGTAATCCAAGAGAATGAAGAACCTTATTGCCATGATCAACCGACCAATCAGTTTCACTCCAAAGCGACGACACTTGAACATTACTATTTTTATGACGTGATCGATCCTTATCCTCGATGACAGTTGCAAATAACTTCAACTTGATTTCACTCAATGTTCTGACGCTTAAAAGGTTTTCTGGAGACAATTTAGTTGCCATTGATCGTAAAAACGTTTGTATCTCTTTATCCCTCTGATGCATCTTGGTCTGGCCACTAGCCCCCTGGATAACAATCAAGCAAATCGAATCATTTATTGCTGCGATGTGACAAAATACAGACTGCCTTGGTGAACCTTTGTTGCCACCAATTGCAGATACAATGGTGTGCTTAACCGGATCATTAGTCACACCAGGTGTACTGCAATGTTTGGTAAGTACTGCTTCAATTTGAGCCCAATGATTGTCAGGCCAATATTCATCTTTTCCACATTTCATGTAAAGTGTGGTCCACATGTCGGATTGCATACTTTCAATAGCGTCATTATTCTGCTGTCTCTCTTCGATAGATGAATATTGCACTGCTCTTTTACTTCTATGTACTAAGGCAACCGCAAGATGTGATGCGATGTTTACATCGATAAAGCCTTGTACAAGAGCATTCGTGAGAGGTGTATCAGTGTTGATGTTTGCATTGATGAACTCTGAAAAGAGCGAGGCAAAATCTGTAAACTTGTTAAATTCTACTCCCATCGACAACGTTGACTGTAGAGAAGTTGTTATTAAGGTCGATGTCGACGATGTAGTCGAATTTAGATGCATCATTTCCTTGCCAGCAAAACGTGCGAAGTAAATGTGCATCATTGCCATCAATTCTGAAAGACAATGTTGAATATATAGCATTGGCAAACACCGTCGGTATTCAAGTTGTGTCATATGAATATGCAGTCGCCGAACGTTCAGTACACAATTAAAAAAACTGAGTAAGTGTAACAAAATGAAGAATTAGAGGTGTGTTTTGGTTGAAGAAAGTTAACATTTCTCAAGTCATAAATCAATCACACTCACTCGCATTCCAGCAAATTACCAATGGATGTCAAGATCAATTTCATACATTTTAACTCTTTCGTAACATTGGACACGACGAGTTGAGTCACGCAACCCACCTTGTCGTCGTTTGTAACAGCACTATGACACTGCTCTGCTAAGGTTTTCAACTTCGTAACTTGACTATCTCTATCTTTCAGGAGATTTACAGACGACGGCGTTTTGACGTTACATATCTCAGCATTAATTCTAACTAGGATAACACGTGAATCAATGAAAGAAATCAAAGCATCGAGGATAGTGCGAAGTTCAAGTGCTGGATTGCATTCACCAGATACAGTAAGCGCATCGGTTGCATGATCACGAGTGACAGACGATGCTAGCAATACTGGGTCACATAGATATTCCCCAACAACTACCAATTCGTCACGTACTCGTCGGTAGATTGCAATTAGACGACGTGATCCTCGCTTTGAAGTGTCGACACTGGTTGTTGAAAATAGAGGGGGAGGAGGTGGGATAGATTTCGTTACTCCACGACCACCAGCCCTACCAAGCGGCACCTTCACTCCTTTCAAATCTTTGGACGATATATTCATTTCTGTAAGACTTAGAGAAGGATCAAGCATATGCTCCATGGCTGCATAGAGACATTCCGCCCCCACTAAATTCAAGAAAGGTTGTGTGAATCGTGACCATTCCAACTCTGCTTTGGAGTTCCATTTCAATGATAGACCCAGCTGAGGAGATAACCAATGATCAAATTTGCTTGGGCTGTGCATCGGAGACGACGGATCCGGCATAGACGATGATGGTTGGAGAGTGGGTGATGAAGGCGGGATAGGTAGGTCCACATTATCTCTTGCAATTGTACGATGATCTAGTTTGAACGTCTTTTCCATCACATTAACTGCCTTGGATGCTTCCTCGATGGATCGTAAGGTGTCTTCCGACGTCGATGCGAGTAACATGCAGTATTCAGGGAGAACCGTATTTAAACGAAGCAGAAATGTTTGTAGATAGGATGATTGTACAGGACCATCGCGATGAGATGACGAAGGCATGCTTTTGCTATAATTAAAGGATTTGGCCGTCATACTGCTGCCGTCTCTACTCATTTGATTTTGTAACCTGGCGGCATTTGTTCGAGTAGGAGTTAGGTCAAAACTTGAACTGCGAGTTAGTCCCTGCTGCGATTGTCGACGTTGAAAAGCATTTTGAGCCGAATCATCGTTATCATTCTCGTCATCGTACTCTTGCTGTCGCTGCTGCTGACGGAGACGACTGCTCGGTATCAGTTGTGGAGAAAACCATTCCTTCCATGAGACCACCTTCTGTGCGGGGGCATGAGGCGCAGGCGGCGCAAGTGGCACGGAGTAGGCAAAGGTCGTCATGGCCACGAGCGGCTTTGTAAAATCCTACGATGAAAACTGCTTCGCTCGGGCTTTTGGAGGTGATGGTGGTACGTGTGAATGCCGGGGGGGATGCCCCCCCGGACCCCCCTCTGTTGGTGACGTCATGGGCCATTCTCCTTTACTTTCGTTTTTGAAGAAAAATTATTTTGGCGATGAGAATGATTGGGTTTTTTAATCAGAAAGATTGGATAGCGTTGGAGCTTGGTTGTAACATCATTAACACATAATCCGGTATTAGAGGACAAACATACCCTTTTTCGTGCGCGGGAAGTCGATCTGAGGGACAAATTGTCCCCTTTTTCCCAAATATGCGATATTATTTCTTGTGCTTTTCTACACAG
>Ga0247832_1007156_pt1 | contig 11821 bp, 14 predicted proteins | sample LaCruzMarch2015__10_FD_192407 | JGI IMG/M metagenome (GOLD analysis project Ga0247832, IMG submission 192407) | Freshwater microbial communities from meromictic Lake La Cruz, Castile-La Mancha, Spain - LaCruzMarch2015_4m | ecosystem: Environmental > Aquatic > Freshwater > Lake | place: Spain...
ATCTCCCACTGATAGTCCCACTGAAAGTCCCACAGCAAGCCCGACTCAATATCCCACTGAAAGTCCCACTGCAAGCTCAACAGCAAGCCCGACTCAATCTCCCACTGAAAGTCCCACTGCAAGCCCAACAGCAAGCCCGACTCAATCTCCCACTGAAAGTCCCACTGCAAGCTCAACAGCAAGCCCGACTCAATCTCCCACTGAAAGTCCCACTGCCAGCCCAACAGCAAGTTCGACTCAATCTCCCACTGAAAGTCCCGCTGCCAGCCCAACAGCAAGTCCGACTCAATCTCCCACTGAAAGTCCCACTGCCAGCCCAACAGAAAGCCCGACTCAATATCCCACTGAAAGTCCCACTCAAGGCCCAACAGCAAGCCCCACTCAATCTCCCACTGAAAGTCCCACTGCAAACCCAACAGCAAGCCCAACTCAATCTCGATCTGAAAGTCCCACTTCAAGCCCTACTACTGCAAGCCTGACTCGATTTCCCACTGAAAGTCCCACTGCAAGTCCCACTGCAAGCCCAACAGAAAGCCTCCCACTGAAAGTCCCACTGCAAGCCCAACAGCAAGCCTGACTCAATCTCCAACTGCAGGAACAACTCTATCTCCCACTGAAAGTCCCACTGGAAGCCCAACAGCAAGCCTGAGTCCAACTGCTACCCCAACTGCAAGCCCAATTCAATCCCCTACTGCAAGACCCACTGCAAGCCCAAGTCAATCTCAAACTGCAAGCCCATCTGCAGGTCCAACCAGCTCTCCCACAACAAAACTTTCAACATCAAGACCCACCACATCAAAGCCCATGGCTGTATCAAAGCCCACTATATTTAAGTTCCCAACTCCCAAACCCAAGACATACCTGCCCTCAACATCAGCTCCCACATCATCTTGGAGTCCAAAATTGAGCCAACCACCTTCATCAAATCCATCAATGAGTCAGTCTCCATCAGCAGGCCAGTCTCCATCAGTAAGCCACAGTCCAAGTCAATATTGTTTTGAAGACTCAGCGGTGGATATAGGGTTTCGGGTTGGTGAATTGTTTGTTGTTTGATGCAGTGGATAGCTACATTATCCAGGGTTGTGCAACTAATTCTAGCTGTGAAATACGCCAGCAGTATGGAAATATTGGCCCTTGGTGCACAAGCAAAGTGACAGACATGACTGGCCTTTTCTATGAAGCATTCAGCTTCAATGAGCAATTGGATGGGTGGGACCTCAGCTCTGTCACATCAACTAGTGCAATGTTTCTTTCTGCATACAAATTCAATCAACCACTAAACAGTTGGAGTGTCAATAAGGTGACAGATATGAGCTTCATGTTGTATGGCGCAAAACAATTTAATCAACCATTAAATGGATGGAACACTGCCAATGTTGTTGTGATGAACAATATCTTTGATGGTGCCCTGAAATTCAATCATCCCATTAATGGATGGAATGTCAGCAGTGTACAAGATATGGGATGGATGTTTGCTGCTGATTCTAATTTCATTGATGACTCCAGATTCCATCTCTTCAATCAGCCTCTAGAACAGTGGGATGTGTCTTCAGTAACTAATATGCATTTCATGTTTGCAGGGGCAAAATATTTCAATCAACCACTAAATGCATGGAATGTTAGCAAGGTGACTGATATGGCTGGAATGCTCTCTAGAGCACCAAACTTTGATCAGCCTCTGGATCAGTGGAGAGTTGACAGGGTAACTGATATGAATTACATGTTCCAAGGGGCATCAACATTTAATAAAAATATAAATGCTTGGAATGTGAACAAGGTAACTACAATGATTGCCATGTTTAATGAGGCAAGAAAGTTTAATGAGCCCCTTAATAATTGGAGTGTTGACATGGTGACTAACATGGAGTCCATGTTTGATACATCAGTAAACTTCAACCAGCCGTAGTGTGACTGATACTAGGTGCACGTTAGCAGATGTGGGCATGCGCTCCTTGTTTGCTTATTGCTTATGCATCCAGCTTTAATCAAGATCTATGTCCTTGGGGTAATATTTCAACTTTTCCTTATGGGAATGGCTGTGTTGATGGTATGTTTTCATTTTCAGGCTGCACTTACCAAGCTTCGCCCATCCGGAGCAGCAAAGGCCCTTTTTGTGCATCCAAGTGCATTATGCCTGAGAGTCCATCAGTGATCAGTGAGACAGTTTTACAGCAATGAAACATTTGTACAAGCAACTGCTTTGAATAGAGCTTCAACATCATCATCAAACAAACAAACAAAACCAATATGTTATTATCCTGGTAACAACAAATGCCCCCAAGTTCCTCAGAAATCCACAGCCAGCTCTTGTAGTTGTAAGTGAGGATGATCAGGTGAGTATGTATTTGACCAGACCAGCAATTTGAGTGATTAAATTAATTACAATTTCATTATAAGTCGTTGGTCACTACCAATACAAATCATATCTCCTCTCCTTGAACGACATTGGGTCATACAGAGCCCATCCATTGTAGTAATCACAATCTTTCTTCTCCATTTTTTGTCCTTCTCCTGTCCGTATGGTATCAACAGAGGGGAGGTATCCGTGAAGCCCCCATCAGGACCAACAACCCGAAACCGCATTGCCAACACGACGTTATCATTTATCATGGATGAAAAGAAAACCGACGACAACGCATTCGAAGCCAGCAGCATTCCTACAGCCCCCCACGGTCCGAACGTGCATGTATCCACACATCCAGTAGTAGCACATAAATTATCAATATTACGTTCGTCGGCCACGCTGCCACATGCATTCCGTGCGGCATTGCGCGAAATTACTTTCCATTTAGCCCACGAGGCCACGTCGACATTAACCACGCGCGATATACCCATCACCGTCCCGTACACCTCGTCGTCGTCTGCACTAGACGCGAATGGCGACGACGATGTGCGGCCCAAGGGCGGTCCATCCACCGCCGGTCACGTCGACGCCGTCGGACGAAAGATTCGCGAACGCGTCGCCATCGTCCCGATATTACGATCGGGACTCGGCATGGTCGAGCCGATGCTGGAATTGGTGAACAATGCCACGGTGCATCATATCGGCATGTACAAAATCCGGAGTTCGCAAATGCCGGTCCAATATTACAATCGATTGCCCAGGGTGTGCAATGTGGACGTTGCGTATGTACTCGATCCGTTAATCGCGACGAGTAATACGATAACTAGCGTGGTGGGGATACTCGAAAAATGGGGCGTGCGTGAAATACACGTCATTAGTGTCATTGCTAGTAAGACTGGTTTATCGGAATTAGTAAAGAAACATCCTACTGTGCATGTTACATTGGGACATATTGATGATGCATTAAGTGAATCGGGAGATGTATTACCCGGATTAGGAGATGCCGGTGATCGATTATTTGGCACGGCTGAAAATCCCGAATTGGATGATTTGGTGCATGTTAGTAAAAGGAAACGTACGATGAGTTCTGATTTAGGTAAATGAAAGATAGTACAGTGGAGATGAGGGGAGGGGGGGGGGGCAATGGTGCGAGAGAGAGAGGATGGGTTGCGTTGGTTGCTACATATTGTATGAAAATGAGGAAAAAAAGAGCTATGCGTATAAGATTTACCATTGGGGTCAACGGTGACATCATATTGTTCGAATAAATGCTATAAAAAAATATTGCTTGGGAAGGCCCTATATTGTGAGCCCAAAATCCTCGTGTATTTGTGAGTGTGTGTGTGTGTCAAAGAGTCTCAAATAGGATCAAAACATACCCTGTATACCCTGTCGTAAATTACACTTGTGCGCTCCTCGATAGTTGCATCCACAAGAATACCAGAACTCATGTCCACAACCAAACGGTGGTGTACATGTCATGTGATCACACCCTCCATTCTTTTCGATTGGATTGTTACAATTCGGACATGGCTTACTATGCTTACTTAGCCACTGTATCGTCTCGGCTGGGGGTGGACAAGTCTCAATCCCATGATCGACATTTCCACACTTTGCACAATATTTGCGTCCACAGTTTGTACCAGGACATACGATTCGCCCGTCGCCCATGTCTTGTTCGGCAATTATAGCAACTACACCACACTCGCAATGTAATATAGCTTTACCAGCCATGGCCACACGCCGGTCACGACTATCTTCACGATTGCTTATCATTAATATATCCCAATCGGACAATATCATTTGTATGTCAAGTGTGGTAAATGATGATTTACAATTAGGTAATGGACAACACATTGTTTGGATCGGCCCACTTTGTACCGTTACGGTACAGTAGCTATATAAACATGGTTTGCAGTAAAAGTGAACCTCGGTATCACCGCTACAAGCTAATATGTTCGACGTAACAAAGTCATCTGCACATATGGAGCAGGAAAGACTTGAACTACTTGGTCCATGGGTGAGTGGTTGGATGGATAAAATACTATTCTTTTGTTCGGAATGACGAAGATGTGCATGAAAGTGTGTTTGTAATGTATTGAGTGCATCTCCGCTCACTGGACCAATGGATGACAGAGATGTTATTGGGTCCTCCTTGGCATTCTTTCCCCCTGTTGCATTTGTCTCAATTGTTGGATTCTTCGATGGCTTTTTCATATTCTCGATTATATTATCATGTTCTTTGATTCGCGTAGTAACCTCATTGGAAAAAGCCAGTGCCATTGCCCACAATGTTCGTCTTGGATTTGCCTGATCACTGCATTTTTTATTGTGAATATATATATATATATGTTGAGTATATAAAACACACCCAAGTAAACAACAACGCGTGTGAGAAAGTTTTTAATCATTTACATATATATTCCATCGAAAAGGGTTAATAATAAACTCACAATTTGACACGCCAATCATGTACAAATTTCTTCGTAAAATTCATTGTTGCTATATCATCATGCAATGATAATGATACAGCCAGATTGTAAAGTATCATCGTACGATCATTGGCTTTGAGTTGTGGATAATACATGTCAATACTATCATAGCCCCGTGGTAGTTGCATCATTTTGCCTTTTGTCATGGCCGTTGGTGATTCACTTCCCGACTTCGTTGGCTCGTGGCGTTTGGATTTTCCGGTATGCATCCTCCTGCGATGAAAGTCGGTGGGTAGTAAACCGGCAGTTTGTCGTCTGCGATTGTGTTGCTCTAATAACGCATCAAGATCGAGTCCGCGATTAGTTGATAGAGGTACGGTTGCTGTTGTTGAAGATGATCTAATAGACGATGCCACGTCTCGTCCACCTCCCATCCCTAAAAGAGATGATGCTGACATACCTCGTCCCGCGAACGACGTACTGGACGGAGTAGACGAAGCAGCAGCGCGACTGTTGCTGATGCCAGTTAATGACTGAGATGAATATCGTCGCGACAAATGGTCGTTATTAGTATTGGAGGAAGAGCTAATAAATTGGACCTCATTCATTGTTGATATACGTCTACGTTGACGATCGGGACTGTCATTGTTTCGTCGACGTCGCGTTGTTGGAGATTGTCCACCAATGACCGATCCGTGCCCTGCCGCTGCCGCCGCCGCAACCGACGACCAAGGAGGCTCGTCTGTCAAATCAACAACCGACGGTGCTTGTGGTGCATCATCGTCATCGCCATCATCGAGTAGAATCACACTCGGCTTCTGCCGCCTACTCATCGAATATTAAGGAAAAGTTAGCTGAAGGAGGTGTGAATGTCTTCTTAGGTCAGTAGTTACTACATAAATATAAAATATGATCTCCCCTCAAATTTCAAATCTCCATCCACTATCTACATATCACCCTCATGGCATATGATAATAGTATCCATTACGGAATTGTTCAAACATTGTATATCCCTCCAATATGTGTGATTTAAACCAACTATAACCTCCACGTTGGTATGGTCTCCATCTGTCTGTCACTATGGTGCGATTTGCATGCATCTTTTGCTTCCTGTTCAGAACCCCTCACATTATGTAGTCGTTGGAGAATATGTTGACTGTGTCCGTTTGTGGACGTTACTGCAGTAGCTCGTTGGAATTGTTGTAACATAATACTGTATGTGTTGACCAGTGGTGAGATTGTGAGTCCTTCTTGTGTTGATGCTTCTTCTCTTGCTATACATTGGATGACTTTGTCTAGATCTTCATTTACCTCTCCGATTGCACCAAGACACAGAGGCCTAATTGTGATAGTGCATTCTCAAATGGTCCGACCACTTTGTTATTACCATCTCCCACGATGGCAGATGCAAACCTGATGTCTAAATTTCTAACTCTGCGTCTGTAGTCATTGACTACCTCTCGTGCAACGTCGGTTTGCTGGGTTGATGTTGCAGTTGTTGTGGTTATATCTTGTGTTGCAGAAGGTAAAGGTTTTTACTTCAAAGTTTGCATCAGCTGATCTTGTTGCTCCACTGTCATTGATGAATTGTTCACCAATGGGATAGTTTGTGGTCTGGATGTCATCTAGTGGTGTCCAACGCCGATTGGGGCTTAGCATCGTACTTCTGTTTTCCCAGTGTAACTCTCGATCGAATCAATTTGACTTACTACATTATTTATACGAGTCTGCTTTATTTGGCATACCAGGTTCGTCGAGGAACAATGTTTATTATTATATTATATTATAACATTCTTTTTTTCGCGCGCTCTCGCTCTGATTGTAAACAAACATCAAGGTATAATGATCATCATCATTATTTTCAACAAACGCGTTCCACTGCTCGTAGTCTTGCCGTTCTTGATCGACTATTAGACTTTATCTCTTCATACGTGGGTCGTAAACCATCCTCTTCTGGAGTAAGATACTTGTATTGTCCAGTATCAACTAATCGCTTCATACCCAATTTAATTACTTCATCTTCACCTGGATGGAATGCAATAGCAACAAAATGTCCACCTATGGCCAAACAACAACACTGACCACTACTCTCCTCGTTCTCCTCTCCCTGCTGAGAAGTCTCTGGTAGTGATGATGATGTTGATGATGATGATGATGGTGTAAGTATAGTAAATAGTTGTTCAATATGATATAATTCATTATTCGATGCTATACGTAATGCCTGAAAACAACGCATAACATGAGCTGTGTATCGTGGTTTGCATTCTTGATATTTGAATAGTAACTTGTCACGTTTAATTTTGGTCAATTCATGTGTGTTTGGTAAACGATGCCATATATATCGATATTTTGTATAATTATTTTGTGTAATATCCTCATTATTGACACTATGTTTCAACTTTTTTGTTATTGTTGTTGTTGTTGTTGCTGCTGCTGCTGCTGTTGTTGTTGTTGTTGTATCACCCATCATCATCATCGATGCGACTGTCTCCTCGATGATGTACCGTAATTCAAGTGTAGATCGTATACTATTATCATCACGACGACGACGTTGTTGTTGTCCTGCTCTTACTCCACGATATTTTTCTTCTCTCCAATGTACAATTGCAGTAGCAATATCATGCGCATACTCTTCATTGGATCTAGTAAATATACAGCATAATTCATCTACTGACCATGTATTAACAATTTGTTCAGCGCGGATACACCCAGTAATCATCCCACCACGTGTATCATATCTCATATCCAATGGAGCGGATTTCCGAAATGTAAAACCACGCTCAGCGTCGTGTATTTGGCCCGAATTCATACCCAAATCGACCAGTATACCATGTACGCCGGATGTTGGAGGAAATGAATATTGACGAAGTATGTCGTTTGATAGATTAGCGAATGATCCATGATGGTAAGATACCATTGATGATGATGATGATGACGACGACGATGAGACGGTGTTGTTTGTATCACTCTCAATACGCCGTCGTGCCTTGACAAGTGATGACTTATCCCTATCAATCCCAAGCACTCGCACATTGATGCAGTTGTTCCGATGATCAGGATGATTCGCGGCATGAGAAGCAGCAGCAGCAGCAGCAGTGGCGGCGTGTGCTAGCATGGCGGAAGTATGCCCTCCAAGTCCCAACGTACCATCAATTAGATACATCATCTTCTTGTCGCTATTACTTGTTGGTGGTGTCGACGATGATTGTTGCTGTTGCAGTCTTTCGGGCATCCATAGACGTAATACCTCATTGCACATGACTGGTATATGAAGCGAGGCAAGCTGCTGATTGTCGTTCTGTCCTCTACTCGACGATGCATCATTTGATGCTGTTGTTGTTGCTGCCGACAATGAAGACGCAGCTACTGATGTCGACAATCTAGAGGTGATGAGGATGATGCTGCTGCTAAGGATGGATTTGGTTCTATGTCGTGGGTGTAAATGAATTCGCAGCGCCAACGTGACAGGCATCATCGTTTGTCCAGGTGGAGGAGAGAGGGGGTCGGGAGAGATTTTATTTTGCGGGATCTCGTCTCGTCTGGTTCGGTTCTCGCCATGCCTAAACTGTCAGCACATTTATTGATGCTGACGCTCATCTTCATCATGATCCGACAAACAGCATCACTAACAGCAGCACCACCTACTCTACGAAGGATCAAGGTTGCCATACTTGGATCAGGAATGTCAGGAGTAACCGTCGCATCAACATTGCTTGATGAAATCAAATCTAATAACAAATTGAAATTGGATATAACAATCTACGAGGCAGGACGAGGCATTGGTGGTCGTATGTCTACACGGTATACTGGAGAGAAGAAGCAGGAACAACAACAACAACAACGACTGCAATTTGATCATGGATGTCAATACATTGGCCCAGCCAAAACGGACGAATTTAAATTGGCACTGCACACTTGGAATCAACGTGGTTGGATTAAGGAATGGAAAGGAAAGTTTGGACGGATTGTATACACCAACAATAATAAACAAAGCAGCGAAACAACAACAGCAACATCAACATCTTCTATTGCATATGAAGAAACTACCAACGATACAATACGATATGTGGGTTATCCAAGAATGAATTCTATATGTGAAAATATAATTACACATTCATTATTGGATGCAGTGTCAGCAGAACACCTGCCATCGCACCAAGAGGAAATTACACCATCAACCTTGACAGTCATAACGAATACACGTATACAACATGCAACATCATTACTTCATAACAGTATTTCAGACTATTCATCTACCAATGACAACAATTATTTTTACAAGGGTAGCAGAATGTGGCAATTGGCAGAGAAGAAGAAACATAATACTACTACCACTAATATTAATGAGGACGAATCGTTAGTTGTAGGTGATGATGATGATGATGGTGGGTACTACGATTGGCTAGTTCTCACCGACCTTAGCTCGGCCCGTTCGCTTATTAATATGCATGACAATGATAACAACGATCAATTATCATCGTTCATCACCAGTGGGGGTGTAGGGTACATACCAGTTTGCACAACTATGATAACACTTAATCAACCACTTACTAGCATACCCGTGGATGGCATTGAATTTAGTCCCAATATGGATGATAAATTTGGATCATTAGGTTGGATGGCACGTGATTCATCCAAGCCTGGAAGAAGACGAAATAATAATGATGACGATGATGATGATGATGACAAACGTGAATCATGGGTACTGCAATCGACAAGTCAGGGTGGGAAGGCTATATTAGATACAATGAAGGGACAGACATTGAATGATATACGTGAGGGGATACGTAAGACTATGGTAAATGACTTTACTAATGCTATTCCACACCTACTGTCAGTGATAGGAGGTGGAGATAATAATGATGATGTCATAGACATTACTAATATGCCGACTGTGATAGATTCCGTGGGTCATAGGTGGGGTGCAGCATTCCCAATTAACGCAAAGCTAGACATGAACAGTTATATCGATACTACACAACAACTTGTTGTATGTGGAGATTACTTTGGTGCACGACATGGTCGAGTGGAAGGTGCCTTCCAGAGTGGCAGGAGTGCGGCTCAAAATTTGATTCGACAATTATGACGAATGAAAAAAGAATCCCTTAAACAAGTAAATGAAAAATAGAAAGGTCCTCTTATTCTCCTCCTCTTAGCTCCTCATTAATATCATTAAAATTCTCACCAATATAATATCTCTTGACTCCTTTGCACAATATCCTAGCTCTTAGCCTCTCCCCCAGAAAAGAACGTTTAGTGCCACACACATCCTCTCACACTAAATTCGTTATCGTCATCCTCTTTTAGTATATATATATACTCCTTTTTCCACTACTTTCTCTCTTCACTCACCCTCCTTCACGGGGATGTACCTCCAAACAACCGCCAACATACTCCCAGTTAATGCCATCCAAACAACACTCACTGCCGAGGGGACACGAGCCACGTAATCCCCAAAATGTAGCTTCGCAAGTAGGAAACCAAAGGCCGATGACTTCATTGACGTTTCAATGGCCATGGTCCGTGACTTGATCTCACCAAAGCCAGTTAGTTTGGGTAGCCAGTAACCGACGATACCACCGATTAGATGTAGTAGTAGAACAGGAATCTGATTATCACGCAGTGAACAATCATTAATTGTGTGAGTGTGTGTGTGTGTGTGTGTTTTAAATGATTTTTTTTCACGCAACCCACATTAAAGAAACAACTATTGAGATTATTATTCAACAATGCCACAATAATACTAAAAACCAAAAATCACATATCTCACCTGCAAACCAATACCTGCACTCAATATAGGATCAGCAACTTGTGCCACAGCACTTGCCACAAGAAGACATGTACTCACTACACCCACAACTGGTGCGAAGGGTAATATCGCCTTGACAAGTTTTGGAAAGAACTTATTCATCGTCATACCCACGGCAATAGGCGCAAGTACGACTTGACACGTCGATACGGCAATTCCCTTGGCATCAACTGGTACGACGGCACCCAGCATAGTCTTACAAAGAAAGGGTGTCATCAATATAGCACCGACAGTTGTGGCCGTTGTCATGAGTACGCTCAATGCGACATTGCCCTTGGCAATATAGGTACATAAATTACTCGCCTGTCCACCATTAATACTACCCACTAGGACCATACCCGCGAGCAAGCCAGTATCTAAACCAAATGCTTTTCCAAGTCCTAGTGCCAATATGGGCATCATGCCATAACATAATGAGAATTGCATAAGTATGGAACTAGGCTCAGATGCCACGGCCACAAAGTCGGCCGGGGTTAATGTAATCCCCATACTTAACATGAGCGCGGCTAATGCCGCAGTGAAGTACTGCGTGGTGAAGAATTCAAATGTGGATGGGCGTTTTAATGCAATGGCAGTAAAGAGGACAGTCCATAGCGGGAAGAGTGTAGTGGCGGCATTGGCTGTTTTGGTATATATATCAAATATCTTGGAGCCAGACGATTTTGAGGAGAGCAGACCATTGTCGGCGGGAGCAGGAGTTGCGGCGGACTCGGAAGTGCTCATTCGTAGTACTGAATTCTTCATCGTGCTGCTTGATGACATCATGAATGGATGACTACCACTAGTACCGCCATTGTGAAGGACCTAGGATACACAGGAAGTATATTATGGCATTGGGAGATGGATGAAAATGAGAGTCGATGGGGATGAGCAAAAAAAAGATACCGCAAAAAACAGTCACCTCATGACGAATCGAATGCAGATAGAATGAACTGTACTCACCACAGGCGCTCTCACGGAGGCTGGTGCGAATGCATCTGCCGTCGAGGCGGCTAGGAGGAGGCAGGCGGCGAAGCGGACCATCTTGATGGGTCAACGGCTTGTGTTGAGTGTGACGTCACGAATGTATCTACGTAGGATTTAAATACGAATAATCGGAAATACATAAATAGGTTAACATATAACAACATATCATGATTCCACCACATTTTGATAAACCCTAGGGTTTACGACGACTCTGAGGGATATTAAACAACAATGACAAAAAAATCGGGTTCGTATGTATGTACAAACGAA
>Ga0247832_1007161_pt1 | contig 11813 bp, 8 predicted proteins | sample LaCruzMarch2015__10_FD_192407 | JGI IMG/M metagenome (GOLD analysis project Ga0247832, IMG submission 192407) | Freshwater microbial communities from meromictic Lake La Cruz, Castile-La Mancha, Spain - LaCruzMarch2015_4m | ecosystem: Environmental > Aquatic > Freshwater > Lake | place: Spain...
GAAGATTATCGAATCTTCTCCATAACGTTGGTGCCTTACCTAGTTATGTACATCACATCTTATAGCATACGAATCGTCCTACTATCGCGGTACGTGAATATCTACGATACCATGGCGCCTATGTCAGTGATAGAATTTAGGGTTGGTGATATGACTGACTACTGGGCACCTGGATCTATAGTAGGTATTCTTTCAAACCTACGTACTGGGATGATTACTCAAATTTATTCGTGTACAGATTGGGATGACAGTGATGATATATGTACGAGTGTCATTTGATGGTCGGTACGGATCCTATAACCTATGGCTCCAAAATTCGTCCAATAAACGCGGAAACATTTATAGTGATCGAAGGCGTAATGTAAGGTGGATCAAGTGCATCTGCGAGTGCACTTGCCAATCAATTTAAACATAGAATCGAGGCAGCTAGAATGAGCTTTGTTTATCAACGTGGGGGCGACTCCAAGTAACAATCTGAAATGATTCTATTTCTTAAAGAAAACAAGGATCTGAGGGGTTGAAGATGTTCCACCAGGCCAATTTGAATCGTTTGTCAGCTAACAAGAATTTTGAGGTTGGAAAAGAAGATGGCTGAACACGCGGAGATGATGGTGAAAAACAATTAGACGTTTTGAAATGTAGCCAGGTGAAGCATCAGCTCCTGTGACCCTAGGACTAATGTCATGGTATTAGACATAGTTACAGCTATCAACAATTAATCAATTAATTTTAATTGTTAATTTTCTCCAATTAATTTGTCCCTGCTTTGGCGCAGCCAATCAATCCCTTGGGGGGTCAGAGAGGCAAAATCAATAAAAATCTATTTTTTTTGGGAGTATGCATCTTAGTTGATTCATAAGGGGTGTGGAAAACTATGATTGCTCTCTCTCAATGATAAAAAGACAATAATGTGTATAATAGAAAACTGTTGGTTCGTGGTTCACATCATAAATAGATGATTAATGAAATGAAGCACAATTTTGATTATATATATATATTGATAAAAAGTAAAAACACAATATGATATATTCCGTTTTGACATATATATAACTATTTCTATATGGGAATTGATCGTGTGCCCCGTGTTGTGTTGTGTGTGTGTGTGTGTGTGTGTGTGTGTGAAATTTTTCTCATTCCTCTGTGGGGTCGATAACCAATGCACAAACGACACGTCTATCTTCGCCATTCAATATGTTAAATGTACCCATGGCATTCATAATATCCATCTGTTCTACGACTATATCCCTTTTACGTAATTCGCGTTTAATAGTCGATAATTCATTGGGTGGGATGGGCGTATCGCAACCGATGAATAAATATTCGGGCGTGGGAGAATATAATCGTACGACCGATAAACTCTTCAATGTAATATCAGTGGAATGTTTAACATTCCATAAAAAGCATGTATCGGGAAAGGCAATTATACTACCGTTCATATGCACAATGCGCGCTTCACCCTCTACCTGTCCTTCTTCGGGCGTGGAACCCACTTGGATAAAGCCTTTGACATCGACGCCCGAGGGTGCATAACTTTCTAATACAATTTTACGACGTGGTCCGTACGATAGTGAATCGGCAAGTAGATCTTGACCACGACTTATTTCGGACATGTACCTTTCGGAATTATATGCCGTATGAATAATGGTAGGAAGGATACATCTTCTTTTATACATGATACTGTTAGTTGCCGTCGCAGCAGTATGGTCGTGTTGATGACTTGGCAGAGATTCATTCCTCAGTCCTACTATCCAAGAAGAAGATGAGAAACGATGACGCGACGATGTGGTGCTTCGGCGTTGGATCAGCATGCACTTTTTCATCACCACTGCAACATGTTCCTTCTGCGGCGGTGAACAACGCCACATGATCAGCTTGAGATGATGAGGAAGATGAATAGTACCTACCTACCTACTATGATGTGGTTTGGAGGGGAGATGAATCAGCAATTCGTTTCCCGCAAAATACCGTGAACCGCACATGTATCATGTCGGTGCAGGACGAGGACGCGACGACGGCGACGACATGGTTGGAATCCGCAAGTGCACTCCTGTCCTCCCTCCTGTCTTCCTCTAACAATGATGATGATAATGATAGTGGCGGCGGGGTAATCAGCGATGTAGAAATTGAGAAGGCGAGCGCCTCCATCCTCACATCCACCGTTGGTGGTTTATTACCAGTGGAGGTGCGTCGTATTATCAAGACGATTCATTCACGTGCACTTATTAAACTGGGAAGATATCATGAGGTCGTGGTATCATCTACCACGGATGATGATAATAATCGCGAGGATAGTGCCCGACCAGAGACTGCGTACGGTCTATATAGGACCAAGAATTATGAGGCATGTCGTAAGTTATGTATGAGCATATTGAATACCACTTCAGGAGAAAAAAACAGTAGTAACAGTAGAGGATTGATGCACATTTATGCCCAGACGCTCTACCGACTGAATGAAACGAATGCTGCTAATAGTGTCTATCATGAACTGCTATCATCAATTATAGCGGACGAGGAGGAGGAGGGCCGAGGATTCATCGATATTAATGATGAAAAGGAAGATATTCTATCTAATGCATTGGCCAACTGTATTGTCAATCATACATCAGGAATGTCATCATTGGATGATAGTAGTAGTACAATAACAAATGAGAATTGGGTTGTAAACAATGCCGATATACGTAAATTACTTGATACCTTTTGCGATGAAACAGCAAGGAAGAGTGGCAGCAGCAGCAACAACAACAACAACAATGACAATATACTGAATTATGATCTAGCGTACAATCTAGCAACCCATCTATTAGTTACACATACGTCATGTTCCAAAATAAACATTGGTACAGCAATGAACCTATTATTACATGCGAAAAAATTGGCACTTATGAATAATGATGATATTGATCCAACATTGGCAGAATATGAATCATATCCTATATGTGCAAATTTGGCATTATCCCAATTATTACTTGGTGGGATAGACAATGATACGATGTCATATAGAACATATCTAACATTATATATGCAATTACAAAAAAATAAAGGCAAGGGAGGAGGGGGAGGAGCAACCGGATCTAACGAGGGCTTGGACAATATCCTGGCTGTAATATCCAACAACATTGCATGTTTACGTGATGGAAAGGATAGTCTTGTGGATGTACACAAACGTATACCATCAATTACGACGTCCACTCGACGAGGGCTTGGCGTTGATGATGCAGGAGGTGGATTACTACTTGCCGGGGCTACGCCTAATCAGACTCGTATCACACTTTACAATCGTGCATTGTGTTATGCTCGAATGGGTAACGTGGCACAATGTCAAGAGACATTACATGCCTTACGTGCATCGTTGCATGTTTCGTACCAGGGTGACGTGAGTGAAAGACGGACAGTCAATGGTCATGGGGGAGAGGAGGAGGTGTCGAATACTGCTACTATTACAACTCCAACTAATCATCTTCCTACCAGTAATGGAAATAAAAAAAAGAAGAATAATAAGAGTGGTGGCGGAGTAGCAACTCTACCTGCGGCTGTTGACGATACTGCCACTTGCATTAGTAGACGAAAGGACAACAAATTCCTTACTGCAAAGCCAAAATATGACATTGAATTACTCGCATGGGAGGCACGTGCTGATTTACTTGAGAGTGAAATGTATCGAGTATCTGAAAATGAAACATCATCAAAATCAATGGACATCCTTAATTCTGCCATTGCCAAACTTGATGCTGCAGACAATGATGATGATAGTGTGATATCGTATACCAAGTCACAAATTCTGTTGTATAGGGCGGCTGTAGCGTCACTTAGGAACGAGTCACCGCATGAGTCGAAGAAGGCAGTAATTGACACATTAGATTCACTACCCTTGTCTGTACGATCATGTCCTGGTTCGATTGTAACACGGGCATGCCTCCATGATGATGTCGGATCAGTAATGGGTATACTTTCCTCGTTGGGAGATGGACGTCGTGCCAAATTGACCATGGCCGAATTCTACATCGAGAGGGGACAATATGACGCCGCAGTGGATTTGTTGCGTGACATTGTAGATGAGGACAAAGATGACAATGACATGGAGGCAACGGCTATGCTTGTCAAGGCCTTATCATATATCGATCCATCTGAGGCAGAGGAATATGCAGCTCTGTTGCAAGAGGCAATGGAAGGAGGAGGAGTGGGAGTGGGAGTAGGAGGGATATCCGAACTTAATGGAGAAGCACTAGAATGCATGGATATTCCTCGATTTGCCAAACAATTCGACAATGGTGATGGTATGACGTCTAAAGCACGCAAGTTAATCGCGACCACTGGTGGTAGTACTCACAATGAGCAGCGGAATATTACTAACAAAAAGAGTCGTGAATCCATCCTTCGGAAACGTGCCAAACAGCGTGAGGCCTACCTATCACGTCTTGAGGCCGAAGGCAAGTATACTCCGAACAACATTGCCACAAAGCCAGACCCAGAGCGTTGGATACCCAAGAATCAACGATCATATAATCGTCGTGGACGTGGCAAGTACAAGTCCAATGTTGGTGCTCAAGGTGGTGGGATCGGTGTGGGGATGGATAAAGATTCTGCCAAATTGGACGTCGCCGCGAGGGTAACAGCGGCAAAGTCGGGCAACGGTGAGGGAGGTGATGGAATTGGTGGTCAGAAGCAACCAAGTACAGCAAATATTAAGGTTTCTACGAGTACCATGGTAAGGAAAGGAAAGGGAGGAAAGAGACGATGAAGAATAAGGAGACATAACCTATTAGAATTATCAGACTTGATTATTAGCTAAACTCGAAACTCTTGTGCGGTTCTTCCAGTCGTTGTGGGCTCTTGCCACTATATATGTTTTACTCCAACACCATATGCCATGATATCTAGTGGGTGTAGCGGACAAGAATTATGGCCACAATCAATTGAAGAGGCTGACACGGAAGACGAGTAAGAGACGGATTAGATACAGCTAATGTTGTTAGTAGATGATTCCTCTAGGATTCCCAAGAAAGTCATCTCGGGGTTTGCTCAGGCCATCAGGGACATAGGCCAATGGCACACACATGCTATGTGTGCCGATCCACGAACTGTTGTTGCTGCCAGATCATGTTGCGGTGTTGAACAAATGAACAATACAGCGACTTTCAACTATGAGTACCATGGAGAAAGATTGACTTATGGGAGCAACATGAATGAATGTACTGCGAATGGTGGAGTAGTCTGGCTTTCCAGGTGTCATTGAATCGCGGATTGAAGTGACGAGAAAAACGTGCGACTCAGACTCCTCTCGAGACATCACATAAAGTTCTGTTTCCCCATGAAGGTAGTCGAAGAATCAATGCCCAGCAATATTCACCAACAACCAGACACGCTCTTTCAGAAGTGCTTGTTACATCCAAAGGATAACAAAGATACTTACGCGAAGGAATGGGAAGCCTATAAAAGACTTCGGGCCAGTGCGATGGTGACACAAGAAGTTGACAACACGTCCTTTGCCACTGGGACGATTTTGAAGGGAGGAAATGAATTGGTTACCCGCAGGGTCACACTCACGGATGAAGATAAAGATCGCATGACCCCCAGACGGAATAATTAAGAAGTACTGCTTGATGGATCGGGGGTGGGTTCGCAAAGATCTATTGGACATATTTCACAAGGATTCAATGAGATACGATCTTACGATAAGTATAAAACTAGATTAATAAGGGGTGCCATAGCCGACTGAATACATTATATCCGCGTTTTCTACCGTCGTTAGCGCTTCCATTAGTCGTTTCCGCTCGGCCATGTAGGCTCGACGAACTCTTAACGATTCTCTTTGCAGGCTCATATCAGTTCCGTTAGCGTTTTTGATGAGCCTTGCTTGCAGGAATCGTCGACAGCCACATTTCAAGGACTTGCCAGATATCTTCATAGCAGTGCTTGCCAAGAGATTGGCTGCATCGGTTACTCCACGTAACTGTGCGACTGGGATAAGGGGTATTCGTGAAGTTTTATTTGAGTCTCCTTCTGCATTGGTTTCTTCCTGTTGTACGTCCGAGTTCTCGGAGCCATCATTATGTGCAGATGTATCGCGCTGGTGACAATTTATGCATAATTCTGTCACAATTTCGCCCATGATCATCACCAAATCACCAACTACAGAGCCATCGAGTCCATCGTCGTCGTAGGAGGATCCAATCCAAACAGGAACGAGGGATGAGGGATGACGCTGGATAATTTGTATAGGATTCAGATTCTTGTTATTGGTAGAATGGATGGAAGTGAATAATCCTCTCTTGGCGTGCAAAGATGAGCTTGTCTTCTTCATCAGATTATTCACTGGTACCACTGAGGAGCTAGCTCTCTTCGGGGTGGTAAATTTTCGCCCACCAAGACCTCCTATACCTTTCCCAGCGCCTAGTCCTCCGAACGATAATCGCGATCCACCTCCATTGTAAACCAGCTTTTTCTTCTTAGTGGTATTCAGAATACCACGGCTAGCAGGTTTCCTATAACTTATTTCGGTGTTGTTGCTTTCGTTTTCTGGCTTCGCCGCTGGACCTTTCTTGGTAGGCTCGTGATATTTTACCATCGCAGGTGTGACACCTGGTACTCTTGTCGTGTCAGTGGAGGACTGGAGAGTGGGAGCACTTTTATTACGAAGTATGGAAGTCAATCCGGTCTTCGACACTGTGATATTAGTGACATTGTTCATCTTACTTCCGACAGTATTTTGTGCAAGGTCCATGTTTGCCGTATTGTCCTTTCTTACTAAACGTGTATTGTCAAGCGGATCGCCAACAAGGAGATACATTCCACTGTTGTACAAATTTGCTCTCACTCCATCCTTCTCATCGGTAATTGAATTTGCAACACAAAGTAGCATCCCTGTTATTCGGACGCTAATCAACTCTTTGGAAGAAGCAGTTCGCTTACTCGGCCCTTTATCATCCTCGGCATCCTCCCAACATTCGTACAAATAATGATATAATTCACTCACTGTCAAGATTTCGGCTGGACGATATGACACATTACGCGATGGTAATCGCTCGACCATGGGTAAGGAAATACTGACACCAGTGCGACGGACTGATGACAAGGCTGGCGCCACTGTTGGAGGTGGTCGTTCTTGATGTGAATTGTTTATGGTAGTTGACGCTGGCAAATTGACTATGTCGGATCTCGATGTTCTTGATTTTGAATATGGGTTCCCCACTATACGCTTACTAGAGATTTGATTCGATTTGTGGTATGGATTATAAACTTGATTTCGTATTTCGCCACTTATTTGATCGAACGGTCGTTTTAGTAATGATTCCATGCAGCTATTCCGTGCATATGGATTGGTGACTGCATTTGTTACAATATTTGTTCCGTGATCAGGAGTTGCAATGATGTCAGCTGTATTGACAAGTGTATTCGTATCATAACCCCTCCCAACATCAGCACGTTGCAAAGAAGAATTGGTGGTCTGATCGATCTCCATCACATCCGTAACATCGTCGCCGCTAACTGTCATTGCTTGCGCCGGCGGCAAAATTATCGCCATCTGTTGATGAAATCGTTCATTCTCGATTTCAGCACCATGACGCCGTACTCCGGCAAGATCACATGGCTGCGTCATCAACTGAGTCACAGGCTGTGTTATTATATCTCCCTCCTCCTCGTCATCGTTGTCGTCATCACCTGCCCCCCATTGACTAACAGTGTCATGTTGATCCATCGTGTCTAATAACTTTATCGCACTTGCAATTTGCTCATCTGAAACTGATATTGATTTACCACTCCCACCCGTACAAAACCCAGGCTTGATTGATGATTTTGTATTATGATCATTTAACCTATTATTGTGTATGATAAGTCCGTCATCGTTACTGATATTGTCATATTCTGTATTATTGAGCGTGCTACTGTCCTGTTGTTGTGGATGCTGCATCATTGTTGTTGTTGCTTCTAAAATCTTTCCTGCCTTGTGTAATTGTTCCTTTGTAATTTCGATTGCCTTTCTACTCCCGCCGGTACAAAATCCAACCATGGAAGATGACGTATTATGTGCTGTTTCTATTACTGATGTATTCGATCCATTGGAAGTGTACATGATATTTTTGTGATTGTTGTCTTGCTCGTTATTATTATCATCGTCATCGTCATCGAGTAGTGGATTATTTTTAGTGCCTAGTATCATTTGTGCCTTTGCCATTTGCTCATCCGATACTGTTATTGCCGTCCTACTCCCTCCAGTAACAAAACCGAGAGTAAAATCTTTGTCATTGTTGTTGTCTTGATCGTTATCAGTATCATCGTCATCGTGTAGTGGATTATTTGTAGTGTCTAATATCATTTGTGCCTTTGCTAGTTGCTCATCCGATACTGTTATTGCCGTCCTTCTCCGTCCAGTAACAAAATCGAGAGTAAATGTACTATGTGATGCTTCTTTGAGAATGTCATCGCTTTCATTGTAATCATTATCTTTTGTCCGCCACAACTTATCATCTGTCGTGCCACCAATGCAATGCTGCGATTGATCTGTAGTTGTCGTTCGTAAAATATTTTCTGCTTTTGTTAATAATTGTTCATCAGATACTGACAAAATTGCTGTACCACTCCCATTATTAGTACAAAATCCAAGCAGTGGCTGTGTAATTATTTGCTGAGTCAGTGGCGGCTGTGTCGCCGGTTGGGATATGATCCCATCGTCGTCTACTGCCTCGTCCATCGCCCAGTCCCGAGTAGTACGGTCGTGCCCCTCCTCATAATGATCATCATCGTCGTGCAATGACGATGGCGAAGACAACATCTTCTCGTCCTCTTGTGACAGTGTCATTCGACAGTCCAATTTTTGAGTATAATCTGGCGGTTGCGTAATGAGGAACTACTCATCAGAGTTTGTCATGAAGGACGATGAGATTGTACCGCATTGTTGTTCGAGGCTGGGTAAGTAGCGTCTGCTGTGTCGCAAGTGAGGGTGAGGATGGGGAGGACAGAGGACAGCCTGTTTGCGTCATTGATCGCGTGCAAGAGGGCAAGGTTCGGTTGTCCCATAGGGGCTCCGACAGTCTCTGTGTCCAGCTCCTCCGCGAGCCAATCATCCATTTCACAAGATGTAATAATATCTGATGAATAAACGCGCTTGCAATATGCACAGACTGTGGTGTACGTCTAATGGATGGGACAATGTTAATGCACGAGTTGGGTAGGCGATGCCTAAGTTTTTGATGTTAGTTTAAATCTCAAATCTCCCAAATCTATACCTAAAAAACTACAAAGAAAGCATCTCTAGCTTCACTTCTCATCTCACATCTCACCACAGGAAGTATTGTAAGCTGTCAGAGTTGGGTCAATTGTTTCTCTGCTAACACGACCTTCTTTCAAAGCAACTAGCAAGTTATGCATGGCAAGATATGACCCAGCAGATGCAGCAATGATCCAATAATAATAATATGCAGCAATGATCCAATGCTTAATAGCTCGGTCTGTATTATTGAACTGTAAAAATTCAAGGTGTCCAATATCGTTTCTTGCCCCTTCATGCCCTGCCATAGCCGCGGCCTCCAGGTGAAACTTGGCCTTCCTCTTATCTCCCAAATCACTATACTCGTACACGTCATACAGGCTAATATGAGCCTTTTTACTACCAAGATCTGCTGCCTGAGTCCATAGTTCAATTGCTTTATTGTGATCTTGCTGCAGACCTAAATATCCATGGCAATAATAACTACCCAGCATACCCATCCCAACGGCATCATTTGCCTCCACCCGCTTCAATATTTCCTCAACCATTTCTTCATCTGTTTTGCCAACCTGGTCAGAATTACAAAACGGACATTTCTCATTGTTTCCAGTCTTCCGTAGGGAGTGTACACACCCTTTACAAATGCACTTCCCGCAACATGTAAAATATTCTTCTGTTTCCATTTGTGCAAATCCCTCATTTGCTACGGCAAAGACGTAAATCGGTACGAAGGATAGAGTTGCGGGAGGAAGCGAGACACAATTTATCAATTTCCCCGGCATTGGTAAGAAGCAAATGGGACAATCCTCTTTTGGCGGTGGGTCCTTGAAGAGAGCCTCATCACGTAACTCGGCAGCATGTTGTTTGCACCGTTTTTTGTGCTTTGGCCAATGATTCCGTTGGCACGTAGGATTGCAATATTTGACGAGCATACATGACTTGCATATCTTTAGACTAGCGCCTCCCTCAACGCCACAATCAGCTCATTGATTGCATATTGCATAGTAAATGCTGTCTGTCGCGTGAGTGCGGAGTGTGGTACCCCCCCCTGTGCGGAGTGGAAGCAAGGAGTGAATTTGTTGCCATAGGAGAGAGGAGTGTGTGAGTGAGGGAGAGAAGGAAGTCCAGAGAGAGACAGAACAGCCCCTATGTGTGTGGGAGAGAAGAGGCAGAGTTCGATTTTGGCAGGAACGACGTCTCAGCCGATAGGGGATTCGCCTCTAAGACTTACACAAGGGTGAATGCACTATCAATGTCTGCTAAAAAAAGTTCCCTGAGTAGATATTGCACCAACGTAGAGTAATATAGCGAGAGCTTAAGTTTAACTTATCTGGATCATCGGAAAATATTCTGATTTTATACCTAATTAAGTTTGGCAATTATGGTACTTTGGTACGTAGCCCCTTCTTTTGGGGTGGTGCACAGTATTCAGTTTCCCGCCATTTCTACCCATATATTTTAGGGGGATATAGGGGCCCTGCGGGCCCAATAATAGCAATATCAAGAGATGCTGCTGATGGTATCTAGAAGACGTGGCATGGACAACAACGTGGATACAATCAATAGTGATAATGCTACGGTTCCCGCCAGAATCTCTTTATCTTTACCCATCCAAAAAAAATCATTTTAATCCCACCCAACGTTAGGGTTAAAGGTTGTCCGTAGTCTGACGGAGTCCACCCACTTGGTCTTACCTAGTACAGAACCATTTTTCTCAGTTGGGACCACAGTAAGCCATGCCCCATTAGAGGTATTTTGCTTGTCCTTACGTCGCATCTATGTATTTCCTTCACCTCCGCGGTAAGAGAACTAACTCATCATCAATCCGGCCCTTCCGAGCCTCCTGGGTGGCGGCTTGAGCAGCTTATTGTGTTCGTCAATGTCAAAAGTGCCATTGTTACTGATGAGTGATGTGGTTAGGTATCCCGTTGCTGCTGCTGAGATACTACTACGGTGGACACGTTAAGCTGTGTCCAATGGATTCTGGACCCCAGGCCCCCTGTCTTGACACTGTGAGTCAAGGTTTGCCGTAAGTCCAAGTCAAGTCACCTGGCTTAAGTCCTAATAGAGCCGGGATAAGGTTGTAGCATATGGCTTCCTTGAGAGGTTTGAAGTAGCTCACAATGTATGCGACAACACGACGTTGACGTATTGTCACTCTTGCTGTTACATTTCTCAAAGCCAATGTACACAGCCTGTGGGTATTTGCCAGCGATGCTTGCCATGACCTGAACATCCTGTACCCACCTTTCAACTTTATCCTTGATCCATTTGTCCTTTTCCTTGGCACTCCCCACATATCCCCCAAGGTACTGTCCACCTCTGGAGTATTTGATTTGGAGCCCAATGCGCCGGCGACAGTGTCAGTACCCACAGCGCTGGTGGCTGCAGCGGCGGCAGGGAGGGCGGAGGCAGGGAAGGCGGCGTCTGATGTGACGACGGCTGCGGCTGCTTCAGTACTCACAGCGCTGGAGGATGATGGTGAGTTATTGGGTTCAATGTTTGATTTACTTAGCTCCATATGTCGGATGTCGGCGTGTCGTTTTGTTGCCCAAACGGCGACATTCTGTGTCGTGTCGGCGACATGTCGCCGACATGTTTCAGTCAT
>Ga0247832_1007163_pt1 | contig 11811 bp, 8 predicted proteins | sample LaCruzMarch2015__10_FD_192407 | JGI IMG/M metagenome (GOLD analysis project Ga0247832, IMG submission 192407) | Freshwater microbial communities from meromictic Lake La Cruz, Castile-La Mancha, Spain - LaCruzMarch2015_4m | ecosystem: Environmental > Aquatic > Freshwater > Lake | place: Spain...
AAAGATTGTTCCATTGTTACCCACAATATACCCGGTATTTGCAGAAACAAAAGTAATTGCATTTAAATTTCTAGTACCCTGTAGTCCGGTATTCCAGCTAGCACCGCCATCAGTAGTTGTTAACAAGATTCCATTTTCGCCAATGGCAAATCCATTAGTTGTGGTAATGAACCACACAGCATTCAATCTATCGTTTATGCCTGTGTTTTGAGCACTCCATGTTGTGCCTCCATCAATTGAATTGATAACTGTACCATTATTACCTACAGCCCAATATGTAGTAGCATCAAAGCAAAAAACACCATTTAAATCTTCAGAAGTACCACTTGCTCGATTCGACCAAGCGATACCATTATTTGTAGTTTTAAAAATTGTACCTGCATCGCCAACGGCTATGCCAGCAGTTCCGCTATAAAAGTCGGTTGCATTCACAAAAATATTAGGATTTTGATTTGACCAAGTTACTCCTGAATTTGTAGTGCGATAAGTAGCACCACCATCGCCAACTACAATAATTGCGGTATTTGTTCTGGCAAATGCACCAGTAAAGTTAGTAGAAACACCCGGCCCAACAGCTAAATAATTAGCTCCTGAGTTGGTTGAGCGCAAAACAACACCACCATTACCAACAATGTTTATTCTTGCACTGCTGCGCATTTGGCAAGCATTTAAATTTTGCGTGGTTCCGCTTATTTGTGCAACAAAAGCACCTGCGTTGCTACTTTTTCTTAAAACAGTACCATTATCTCCTACTACAGTTGCCTGATTAACACCGCTTACTCCTACACCGTTTAAATTGGCAGTTGTTCCGCTCACTTGAACAGTCCAAGTTGCACCACCATCAATAGTGCGAAGAATAGTACCATTATTACCTACAGCAAAACCGCGATCAATATTTGCTCCTGTACTAAATTGAATTGCATTTAACTGCGCTGTTGTTCCACTTGTTTGAGCAATCCATGTAGTACCTGCATCAACGGTCTTTAATATTGTACCATTGGCGCCTACCACATAGCCTGTATTAGCATCAACAAAGTTAATCGCTAATAGATTTTGTGATGTGCCGCTAGTTTGAGTCGTCCAGTTATTTCCTTTATCGGCAGTAAATAAAATTAATCCATTATTACCCACTACATAGCCAATTAAGGTGTCAATAAAGTGCACTGAATTCAAATTTTCAACCGTGCCTGTATTAAGAGTAGTATAAACATTCCCGTTGTTGTATGATCTGCGCATGTAACCTAAATCGCCTACAGCAAACACTCTTGTGTTAACACTGTATACATCATTTAAATCAATGGCTTGACCAGAAGGAGATTGTTTTACCCATCCACTTGTGCCGGTAACTTGATAATTTCCACTTGTTGAAACATTTAATGAAGCACTATTTTCACCAGGTAAATAAGCGCCATCTTTCAACCATTGATAATTTGTTCCTCCTGTGGCATTGAGGTTTACACTGTTTCCCTCACAGAAAGTAGTTGGGCCATCGGGCGTAACTACTGTTTGAGCAATTAAATTTGCAGTAGAAACTATTGCCAACAGCAAAAGAGTTTTTACTTTTGTAATTGTTTTGTTCATAGTTAATTTATTTTTAAGTTTATATTAACACTTTAAATCTCTGCAATTTTAATAAATATTATATTAAGAAACACTATAAATTAACAATAGACAGGTAACAAAAATATTTTTATAAACACGTTTTAAATTAAACCAAGTTAAGCGATTACAAAAGGCAATCCGTCTAAAAAAATAATTTAAATTTTTGATGTAAATATTATTTGTAATATTGCAGCGCAATTTTTAGAACCCAAACAACAATCTTTGTTTGACTTATTGCCACAAAACTAAATATTTCATTGTATCATTCGCTGTTTATTTCAAAAAAAACACACCCTATTTCCGCTAACTAATTTTATTACATGTATACCGAAAACGAATTAAGTGAAAAGCTTGTAGGTGAGCTAAAAACGCTAGCTACCAAACTTAAAATTAATAATCTTGAAAATCTTACCAAAAAGGAAATCATTGAAAAGATTTTGTCAAATACAAATACCGTTCCTAAAGAAACTGAGGAGGTGCCAAAGAAAAGAGGAAGAAAGCCAAAATTGGCAGTCAAAATGGAAAACGATCCTTTGATAGAAATTCAAGAGAATAATGATTTTGAGCTAGCCAGAGAGCAAGAACTTTTACAAGAAACTATTGCAGAAGTTGAGGCTAAAACACCTATCTTAAACGAAACAAAAGAGACTGCAATTATCGAAGAAGAAAATTTCGACAAAGATGCAGCTAAGACCGAACCTAACATTGCGCAGGAAGCTGCAGAAACAAAGCCCTCAAATAATCCTACACCAAGGAAAGAATTTAACAAATCTAGAGAGCAATTTAGAGATCAAAATAGAGAGCAAAATAGAGAGCAACCCCAAGAACAAAGCAAAGAGATCAATAAAGATCCAAATAAAGACATAACCAATAAAGATATAACAAACAAAGAAAGCATTAGTCAAGAGCCTCGTCAAAAAGGCAACGAGAACAACTTTGCTAGAAGATTTCCTCCACAGGAGAGAAAACCAGAGAATACATATAATTTTGATGGTATTGTAGTGAGTGAAGGTGTGCTTGAAATTATGCCTGACGGTTATGGTTTTATGCGTTCTTCAGACTACAATTACTTAAACTCACCAGATGATATCTATGTTTCTCAATCACAAATTAAATTGTTTGGATTAAAAACAGGTGATACCATTAAAGGAGCCATAAGACCTCCACGCGAAGGAGAAAAATATTTTCCTTTAATAAAGGTTGATAGTATTAACGGAAGAGAACCTTCCTATATTAGAGACAGAGTACCTTTCGATTATTTAACACCGCTATTTCCATACGAAAAATTTAAATTAACCGGACATGCTCAAAACAATATGAGCACACGTGTCTTTGATTTAGTTACGCCTATTGGTAAAGGTCAAAGAGCTTTAATTGTAGCGCAACCAAAAACGGGTAAAACTGTATTATTAAAAGATATCGCCAATGCTATTGCTGCCAATCATCCTGAAGTATACTTAATAATATTGTTAATTGATGAAAGACCTGAAGAGGTAACCGATATGGCACGCAGCGTTAAAGCCGAAGTAATAGCTTCAACCTTTGATGAACCTGCTGACAGGCATGTTAAAATTGCAAATATCGTTTTAGAGAAAGCAAAACGTATGGTTGAATGTGGACATGATGTGGTAATTTTATTAGATAGTATTACACGTTTGGCTAGAGCTTATAACACAGTGCAACCAGCTTCAGGCAAGGTATTAAGTGGAGGTGTTGATGCCAATGCTTTGCACAAACCTAAAAGATTTTTTGGATCGGCCAGAAAAATAGAAAACGGAGGTTCGCTTACCATTATTGCTACAGCCTTAACCGAAACAGGGTCAAAAATGGATGAAGTAATTTTTGAAGAGTTCAAAGGAACAGGCAATAGTGAATTACAGTTAGATAGAAAAATTTCTAATAAACGTGTGTTTCCTTCTATTGATATTGTGGCATCGAGTACAAGAAGAGATGATTTATTACTTGATAAAGATACATTGCAACGCCTGTGGATATTGCGCAAGTATTTAGCAGACATGACTCCGTTAGAGGCTATGGAATTTTTACAAGAACGCATGCGAAATACCCAAAACAATGATGAGTTTTTACTTTCAATGAATAGTTAATACCTCTAATTTCACACAAATTGCTTGACACTAGCATTTATTTTGAGATAAAAAAAACACTGCCGCCAACAGTAACATTGGTGGCAGTTTCTAAAACAAAACCTGTTGAAGATATTTTAAGTATTTACAATTGCGGACAAAAGGTTTTTGGTGAAAATAAAGTTCAGGAATTGTGCAGCAAATTTGAATCGATGCCAAAAGATATTGAATGGCATTTAATAGGTCATTTACAGACTAACAAAGTAAAATACATTGCTCCTTTTGTTTCGCTTATTCATGCTGTTGATAGTTTAAAACTTTTGCAGGAAATTAATAAACAAGCACAAAAGTATAACCGCGTAATTAATTGTTTATTACAAATTTATATTGCCAAAGAGGAAAGTAAATTTGGACTCGATTTTGATGAAGCAATTTCAATTTTACATTCCCCAGAATTTGTTGCATTAGAACATATTAATATTGTTGGATTAATGGGTATGGCAACCAATACAGACGACCAATCAATTGTAAAAAAAGAATTTACTCAATTAGAAAATTTTTATCAGGAATTGAAAAAAGATAATACCATTGCCCATTGTAATTTTAGTACATTAAGTATGGGCATGAGCAACGATTATGCACTGGCCATTGATTGTGGCAGTAATATGGTAAGAATAGGAAGTTCCATTTTTGGGAATCGATAATTTTGTAAATGAGAGGCGAATATTTTGGCATTATCACAGCTTTTTGCTGGGCAGTTGGGATTTTTTCGTTTACAATGAGCACCCGCTATTTTCAGGCAACGCATATTAACCTGATGCGTTTGTTATTAGCATTGTTTTTACTTTGTCCTTTTATTATTATTAAAGAAAACATATCATTTTCTAATTTATTTTTATTTCCAGGTTATCAGAATTGGTTATGGTTAGGGCTATCTGGTGTAGTTGGATTAGCTTTGGGTGATTATTTTTCATTCTCAGCATTCAAAGCAATTGGTGCAAAAAACTCAAGTATCTTTTCCACACTAGCACCTGGCACTGCAATTATTTTCGCCTATTTGATGTTAGGAGAAAAAATTAATTTAATTGGCATTACAGGTATTTTAATAACTATTTCGGTAATAATATATATTAGTTTACAAAAAAAAGACAATCAAAGTAAAATGAGTTTGGTTGGTATGGGACATGCCATAGGTGCAGCGCTCTGCCAAGGAGCAGGATTGGTGTTAGCAAAAAAAGCTTACGAAAATAATTTGATTGAAATTGCTCCTTTTCATGCAGCATGGCTTAGAATTATGGCAAGTGTAATTGTGTTACTTGTTTTTGCGATACTTACAAGAGAAATAAAACCAATCACAAGAAATCTTGTGAAACCTGAAAACAAAAAGGGACTTGTTTATTTAAGTTTAGGAACCTTATCGGGCACTGTGTTAGGCTTAACATTTGCCATGCAAACAATCTCAACCATTGATTCAGCGGTGGCACAAACCATTTTTTCTTTGGTGCCAGTATTTGCTATTCCTTTAGCTTATTTTTTTCATAAAGAAAAGATGACACTCTCCATAATTTTAGGTGCACTGATTGCCATTGCTGGAGTAATGGTGTTGATTTGGCGAAATAATATTATGGACTTTATGACGCTTTAATATCAGTAACCACAAAAATATTTTGCGCAAACTTTTGACTCACTGTATGCTTTACTCCTTTTACTTCTATCACAAGGTTGGCATCATATGCTTGTTTTGAAACCACTTTTATTTTGCTGCTAATACCCAAGCCCACATTTACAACATATTGTAAAAAAGGAGTTGAATTATCTTTTACAGCTACCATTTTACATGATTTACCAGGTTCAATTTCATCTAAGGTTTTTTGAATTCTAGTTTTTATTTCGCCTTTTGCATTAGGAATGACATCTCCATGAGGGTCAAATTCAGGAAAACCAAGCAACTCATCAATACGGTCGACTAATTTTGCTGATTGAATGTGCTCTAACTGTTCAGCCACCTCGTGCACTTCATCCCATGTAAATGAAAGTTTTTCGTATAAAAATGTTTCCCATAAACGATGTTTTCTGAGCACTTCTATCGCTCTTTTTTTGCCGTCACGCGTTAAGGTAATTTTACCATAACGCTCGTAGTTGACCAATTTCTTTTCCCTTAATTTTTTAATCATATCGTTGACTGTTGCTGGTCTTAACGACAGCATACTGGCCAATTCATTTGTGCCTACTTCGGCTTGTCCACTTTCTAAGTTAATTTTTAGCAGTGCTTTGAGGTAATTTTCTTCTGTAAATGACAACATTTCACAAAAATAATAAATATAATCGAAATATTTTTGTTTTGCTTGTCTAACTTTTATAATTTTACATACCTTATTCTAATTTTTAGGTCTCTTGAATTTATATAAATATATTACTCTAACACTATTTTTGATAACCTATACAGGTGCAAAACCCGTTATTGCACAAACGTATGAAATTGAAGGTAAGATTACGTTCAATAATGAATTTGTACCATTTGCCAATGTAATTATTGAAAAAATTCAAGTAGGTGTAACAAGTAATGATGTTGGCACTTATAAATTAAAAGATATACCAAAGGGAAATTACACAATAAGTGTTTCATCTATTGGGTATAAAAAATTAGAAAAAAAAATACAACTTAAAAAAAACCTTGTTATCAATTTTGAATTAGAATTGCTAGAAATAAAGCTGAATGAGTTTGTAATTACAGGTGTTAGTAAAGCTACACGCATCAAAGAAAACCCGCTAGCAATAAGTAGTGTAGGAATAAAAAGTATCGAACAAAGTAATGAAAGTAATATTATGGATGTGTTGCAAAAAAACAGCACTGGAGTGAGTATGTTAAAAACTGGACCTAATATTTCGAAGCCTTTTATAAGAGGTTTAGGTTACAATCGTGTATTAACTTTATTTGATGGTATCAGGCAAGAGGGACAACAATGGGGCGATGAGCATGGCTTGGAAGTGGATGCCTATGGTATGCAAAGCATTGAAGTAATTAAAGGTCCAGCAAGTTTGATGTATGGTTCAGATGCCGTGGCTGGTGTAGTGAGTTTTATTCCGCAATTTGCTGATACAACTTTAAAAGGAATACATGGCAAAATTTTAAATGAATATCAACACAATAATAATTTAATTGGCACTGGCGCCTGTATTCATCATACAATAAATAAATTATCATACAGCTTTAATGCCTCACACAGAATAGCAAAAAACTATCGCAATAAAGCTGATGGCCGGGTTTACAATACAGGATTTGAAGAACTTAATTTATCTGGTAAAATCTTGCTTCGATTAAAAAAAAGTGATTTAAGTTTGAATGCAACACTTTATGATAATGTTCAAGGTATTCCGGATGGCAGTAGAGATTCCACAACAAGAAAATTTACTTATCAGCAATTTGAAGGTGAAGATGATGACATTAAAAGTAGGCCTTTGGTTAGCAATGAAAAACTAAATAGCCACGCACCTGCTGATTTGCATCAACAAATTAAGCATTACAGGTTGTATTTGAAACAAAATTTTGATTTTGAAAAAAGTAAATTGAATTATTTATTGGCATGGCAACATAACATAAGAAAAGAAATAACACACCCCACAGACCTATCTCAAGCGGGACTTTTTGTAAAACTGAACACTGCCAATTATAGTGTTTTATATCAACTGCCTGAAACAAATAATAGGTTAACTGCAGTTGGAATTAATGGTATGTGGCAACACAATATGAATGCAGATGCTACAGATTTTCCTATCCCCAATTATAAACTATTTGATATTGGTTTGTTTGCTCACAACACCTGGAAATGGGAACATATAACGCTTAGCACAGGTTTAAGATACGATATACGAAAGGTTAATGTGTATGATTTGTTTACTATCTTAAATCCTTTAAGTGGTTTTAGTGAACAAACTTTAGAACAAGGAAATCCACAAAATTATCATCAGTACAAAGCATTCAATAAAAATTTTGATGGCATTTCTGGAAGTGCTGGTCTTAGTTATGTATTCAATAAACATTGGCATTTTAAAGCAAATTTATCAAGAGGATATCGAGCTCCAGGAATTACAGAACTAGCCTCTAATGGATTAGATCCAGGGGCAAGAATAATCTATTTAGGCAATCAACAATTTAAAACAGAGTTCTCGAACCAACAGGATATAGGTGCTTTTTATGAGCACAAAATTTTCGACATCTCTTTGAGTCTCTTTAATAATTACATTCAAAATTATATATACTTGGCGCAGCTAGCAGATGAAAGTAATTTACCTGTTACAGATGCGCAAGGAAATAGAACTTTTCAATATCAACAATCTAAAGCCCAATTATATGGTTTAGAAGCCAATTTTACTGTGCATCCGCAAGTGTTAAAAGGTTTTTCAATCATTAATAATTTTCAGTTTGTACATGGCTATAATAAAAATGAAGCGTTTAGAAATACTAAAACAAATGGAGGATATTTACCTTTTATACCACCCGCCCAGTACAATATGATTATTACCCAAACCATCAAATTTAAAAAAATGAAAATAAAAAATTTAAGTCCTCGATTTGAATTGCAATATCATGCAAAACAAGCCAGATTCATGGCGCTTTATGGCACAGAAACTTTCACACCTTACTATCTATTGTTGCATGCAGCACTACAAATTGAGCTATTTAGCAAAGAAAAAAAGCAATTAAATTTACATCTCTTCGTCAACAATCTTACAGATAAAATCTATCAATCAAATATGAGCAGGTTAAAATACTTCGAGTACTTTGAGGATACAAGAGCCAATAGCAGTGGCATTTACAATATGGGACGCAATATTGGAGCTAAGCTAATTTATCATTTCTAGAATTTCATTTAATTTTTGATTGCATTTGTTTACATTTTATATCTTTGCACCAAGTTCTTTGACCAAATCAACTTTTTTATATAAGGAACCGTGTGTAAATCGCGGACTGTCGTGCAACTGTGAAATCTGTATAAACAGATAAGTCAGATACTTAAAAGTTGATTTTGCAAAAGCACTCACGAAAAGTGCATGAGCATATCCATTTTTATCCATATTTTACATGGGTTAAATCTGTTTATTTCATTCCTTTTCATAATTATTAATTTAAAACAATTTAAAATTATGAATACAAAAATCAATCTTCGTTTTTCAGTTTTAACAGCGCTTATTTTTTTGGCTGCTTTTTCAAGAATAATTCCACATCCTGCAAACTTTTCTCCATTGGCTGCTATCGCACTTTTTGGGGCAGCTCATTTTTCAAAAAAGTGGCAAATATTATTGATTCCAATAGCCGCCACATGGCTCAGCGATTTGTTCATCAACAATGTAATTTACGCAGCCTATTATCCAACATTTACCTTATTTTACGAAGGCTTTTATTGGCAATATTTGAGTTATTTAGTAATAGCTATTATTTCTATTCCTCTTTTTAAGAAAGTAAGTAAAGAACGTGTCCTCATTGGAGCCTTAAGTTCAACAATTATTTTCTTTTTGATTTCTAATTTAGGATGTTGGATTGGCAATTCAATTTATCCTCAAAATTTTATAGGTTTAATGAGTTGCTATGCGGCTGGTATTCCGTTTTTAAACGGTACTATCCTTGGCGATATATTTTATAGTTTAGTTTTATTTGGAGGATTTGCTTTTGCTCAATATAAATTTCCCGTATTAATAAAAGTTGAAAATAAGTAACATCACAAAGTTTTGTGGAAGGTGCAAATTAGCTATCCAATGCTTGTCAGAAAATATTACAGCATGTGAATGTACTAATATAAAATTAGGCAAGGATACCAGCACATTTTTAAAGTTCACTAAGTATGATTGCCTTTGTAATAAATGCTTGGTTGAATTTAATGCACTTATAGAAAAATCCAAGCTTTATGAATTTCCTGAATCTCGAAATCATTTGATTGAGAACGTACATTACTATGTTGAGAATGGCTTTTTTGTTTTCACCGAATTATATCATGTACTAAGAGGAACATGTTGCAAAAGTGGTTGTAGACACTGTGCTTATGGATTTAGCAATTAATGAAATACATGAAATTTTACACCCAAATTATTATCATATTCTTCTTGCAAATAGCAAGCTCGTATGGTCAATTCCCCGGAGCTGCAGGAACAACAAGCAGCACTGCCATTTTTAAAGATAGCAGTGTGTTTATTGCTTGGGGACAAACTTGTTCGGTGCAAAGAGGGTTTCAAAATATTGCCGACACAAGTTTAGGATTTGTAACTGTAGGCGATAGCAGTTTAGTAATTGGACAAGCAGATGGCATTCAGGTGGTAAGTTTAGGCGATGGTGGTTCGGCTATAATTGGTTTTGAAAAGCCCATTAAAAATGGCCCAGGGTTTGATTTTGCTATTTTTGAGAATGGTTTTATTGATGAGTTTTTGGAATTAGCCTTTGTTGAAGTGAGTAGTGACGGTATTAATTTCTTTAGGTTTAAAGCCACTTCCAACACCCAAACCGATGTACAAATGGGACCCTTTGATTACAATGCTGATGCTACTTTATTAAATAATTTAGCAGGTAAATACCGCGCTATGTATGGCACTCCATTTGACTTAGAAGAAATGACAGGCATTCAAGGCTTGAATGTAGATTCCATTACACAGGTAAAGGTTATTGATGTAATTGGCAGCATTAATCCATTGTATGCAAGTTATGATCAACAAAATAATATGATCAACGAGCACTACCCTACTCCCTATCCTCAAGGTGGTTTTGATTTAGATGCTGTTGGGGTTATACACCAGCAATTAAATGAAATAAACGAAAACAAATTGGACCTTGTAAGTGTGTATCCTTCTCCCACAAAAGAAATTATTAATATTAGTGGCTTAAGTGCTCAAGCAAGCCCTAACGTTGTAATAAGTATCATGGACATTACTAGCAAAACAGTAACACAAACAAAGCTAAATTCAAATAATACAATTGATGTAAGCTTTTTAAATGCTGGTTTATATTTTATTCATATAGAAAGCAGCAATGGCAATCAAATAGCAAAGTTTGTAAAAGATTAGATAATTTTGAATTGTACTTTAAATTTACTTTTATAAAATTGATAGCCAAATTAAAGGCTACATCTGCAAAAAATACACTTTATTTGGTAATGATTGGATTTTCAAAATCATGACTGGCATACAAGACTTAATTTCCGTTCGCTAATTAAAGCATTCATGTTGTCTTCAAACTTTGCAATTATGACCTAATAATTAACAATGGTTTGGAGCAAATTTGGAAATTCATATTTCTTTTATTAATTCTCAATAGGTTTCCAGCTCAGTGCTCTGGTGTAGCGCCCACCGCTGGCATTATAATCGGTAAGAAAAAGTATTTTCTTCAATTGAATTGAGATTATTAGTTAAACTGCAACTTTGAATGTGTGTTTATCAATGTTTACAATGATCCTACCTATCAAATGCTAATCTCATTCCCTTTTTAGATTCATCAAAAACACCATTATCATATGCTAAATGACCATTAACAAATGTTTTTACCACTTTAGATTTGAAATAATTTCCTTCAAAAGGACTCCAACCGCAGTGATACAAGATATTGTTTTTACTCACTTGCCAAGGATTATTTAAGTTTACTAAAACCAAATCGGCATGGTAGCCTTCGCGGATATAACCCCTCTTCTCAATTTGAAACAAATCGGCTATGGTATGACTGGTTTTCTCTACAATTTTTTCTAATGATATTTTATTTTGATGATACATTTCCAACAACGCAACAAGTGCATGTTGCACCAATGGTCCACCAGAAGGTGCCCCTATATAAGGATTGCTTTTTTCTTCGAAAGTATGCGGTGCATGATCTGTAGCGATAACATCAATTCTGTTATCGATAACAGCCTGTAAAATAGCATCTCTATCATTTACAGTTTTAATAGCAGGATTCCATTTAATAAAATTACCTTTAGTAGCATAATCCTCATTGCTAAACCAAAGGTGATGAATACATGCCTCTGCAGTAATGCGCTTGTCTTTAGAAGGAATTTTATTATCAAACAAACTTAATTCTTTTGCGGTGCTAATATGTAAAATATGTAAACGTGTATTGTGCTTTTTAGCCAAATCAACGGCAAAGGAAGAT
>Ga0247832_1007164_pt1 | contig 11810 bp, 9 predicted proteins | sample LaCruzMarch2015__10_FD_192407 | JGI IMG/M metagenome (GOLD analysis project Ga0247832, IMG submission 192407) | Freshwater microbial communities from meromictic Lake La Cruz, Castile-La Mancha, Spain - LaCruzMarch2015_4m | ecosystem: Environmental > Aquatic > Freshwater > Lake | place: Spain...
ACCTTGGCCAGATTTTTCGGCGACATCAGCGTCAGTAACCGGCCGGTCTCTGCCGTCGAATGCCAGCGGACGTCCGTTGGTGCGGCTTCGACAACAGACTCCAGTCCCAGGTTTGAAATCCCCGGCTCCGGCAGGCGCCACCAGACCATCCGGTGCCGCAAGGCGTCCGGTAGCCGGTCCACTGCGCGCCGCAGGGCCGGTGTATGGAACAGGCCGTCAGCCCGCGGCGTCGTCGTCGCCGGGTCGATGGCTACATCCTCACGCACACCGATCACGAACAGCCGCGGCCGGGACTGCGGCAGGAAGCGGTCGGCATTGATGACCAGCGCCCCGGGCCGGTAGCCGGTGTCAGCATAGGTCTGGCAGATGACCTCGAAATCCCGTCCGCCATAGGAGGTCAGGGCTCCGCAGACATTCTCTACGGCCACGATTCGCGGTGCCCGGTTACCGGCAGCCAGGCCGCGCGCCAGAGCCCAGAAGTCGTGAAACGTGCCTGATCGCCGGCCCCCGAGGCCCGCGCCGGCGCCGGCGACGGACAGATCCTGACAGGGGAATGACCCCCACATCAGGTCCGCCTCGCCGGGAAGGTCTGCTGCGGTCAGGGCTGCGATGTCCCCCACCCGCAGTCCGGCGTCACCCCAGTTGGCGCGATAGGCCGCCGCCTTGGCCGGATCCAGATCATTGGCGAACAGGCATTGCCAGCCCTCTCCAAGGCCGGCCCGAACCATGCCGCCACCGGCAAAGAACTCATAAAAGCGCCCCGGCGCGGGCTCCCTGACGGACGATTCGACCATATCGAGACGCTGACGCGAGCGCAGGCGGAAGTCCACAGACAGCCCGGTTCCGGAAAAATCCATTGCCGCTAAAGCTTGTTAAAGGGTCCGCGTGTCAGAGTTTCCGGTCAGCACGGAACCGGCATGCCCGTCATAAAGTTTGCGCTCGTTTTCGTCTTGCTCTTCGGCCTCGGTTTCCCGACCGGAGCAGAGGCGGCGACCCAATCCCGCGAGAGCCGCGTCGAGCTGGCCCGGCGCGTGGAGGAACGCGCCGCCGCGACAAGCTTCCCGGCCCTTGAGGCCTTCGGCGAGGCCGCCATGACCGTGCCGGGTCGCGAGGGACTCAACCGGCTCTACCATGTGATGTGGATCACCCTGAACCAGGGCGATTTCGAACGGGCCGAGGTCTGGAACAACCGACTGGCCGCCGCTGCCCTGGAGCGTCGGGACCAACGATACCAGATGATTGCCCGGCTGAACGCCCTGTCCATCCGTTACGACAGCGGCGATATGGCTGCCTCGGTCGAAATCGACCAGATCGCCCTCACCGCGACGGACTGGTTCGTCAAGGCGCACGCCATGCGCCTCAGTGCGTTTGCGCTGATGGACCGCGACCGCATCGGCGAGGCGCTGCGCCTGCTGAGTGCGGCGGACACCATCATTCCCGATGAGGCCCCCTATGCTGACACGGCCCGCGCCGGGCTGTGGGAAGTCACCGGCCTGGCCCTGATGGACCTGAATGACATCGAGGGGGCGACCGCAGCCTTCCGGCGCTTCGAGATCGACTTCTCCGACCCCGCCTATCCTCGCCCCGATTTTGACGCCCTCTACAACCTGACGCGCCTGTCCGTTCAGGTCGGTGATCAGGAGCTCGCGGCCCGTCTGTATGCCGCTCATCACCGGCTGTCGCGGCGGGCAGGATTGGGGAGCCTGATGGTCTATGACGCCAACCTGTGCGCCATGGTGGCCGATGGTGGCGGTGACTCACAGGGCGTTCTGGACTGCCTGTCGCCCTACGGGGCCGACCTCGGCGAAGCCGATTTCCTTGCGCCGCAGATGCTGCCCTCCCGGGCGCTCGCCTACGCCCGGACGGGCCAGCTCGGCCTCGCCCGGCGAGATCTCGCAGAGATCCGGCGCCGTGAGGCTGCCGGGCTTTTCCGCGAGGACGGCCTGTCGGAGGCTCCGAGGGTGGAGGCCGCCCTGCTGTTCGCCGAGGGCCGGACCCGCGACGCCTTCCAGCGTCTGGAGGCCTATCACAAGGCACAGGAGGTCCAGATCGCCCGCCGGTTCAGCGCCGGTATCGGTCAGGTGACGGGCGATATGCAGGAGCAACTGGCGGAGCGTCGTCGTCAGCTCGATACCGCACGGACCAATACGCGGCTGCAGAAGGACATCATCAATTCCCAGCGATGGATGGTCGGGATCGCCGGGGTCTTCTTCCTGACTGCCGCAGGCCTGCTCATCTGGCAGTGGCGATCGGCCGTGCATCTGCGCCTGGCCCGTCAGGCCGCCGAGGAGGCCAGTCGGTCGAAGAGCGACTTCCTCGCCAATATGAGCCACGAAATCCGCACCCCCCTGAACGGGGTGGTTGCCATGGCCGACGCTCTGGCCCGAAGTGAGCTGGGTCCGCGCGAACGCGAGATGGTCGATATTGTCCGCGCCTCCAGTGACACGCTCGAACGCTTGCTGTCGGACATTCTCGACACCGCCAAGATCGAGTCCGGCCAGATCACGATTGAGCCGGCACCGTTCCATCTTGCGGATGTCGTGCGCGAGACCGCCGCCCTGTGGCGACCGATGGCCGAGGAGAAGGGCGTCTCGCTCATGATCGGCATTGGCCCGGAAGCGGAGCGGCTTGTTCAAGGCGACGTGGTGCGTATCCGCCAGATCCTGACCAATCTGGTCAGCAATGCGCTGAAATTCACGGCGGCAGGTGAGGTCAGGCTGAACATCGAGGATGGTGCTGACGACCACGTTCGGTTCACCGTCACAGACACAGGCGTCGGCTTCGAGCCGGCTCAGAGGGAACGGATTTTCGGTCGCTTCCATCAGGCAGACGGCTCCATCACGCGCCGCTTTGGCGGCACCGGCCTTGGCCTGACGATCTCGCGCGACCTGGCCGACCTGATGGGGGGCAGTCTGGACTGTGTCAGTCAGCCGGGCGCCGGCTCCCGGTTCTGGTTCGAGATACCCTTGCCGACGGTCGACGCCGGCCAGTCCGGCGAGGTGCCGGTCCCGCACAACGAGGAGTCCACGGTACCGCTACGGATTCTGCTGGCGGACGATCATCCCGCCAACCGCAAGGTCGTCGAGATTTTGCTGGCGGGGACCGGCGCCGATCTGGTTGGCGTCGCGGATGGGAGCGAGGCGCTCGAGGCCTTCCGGGGTGGAGGTTTCGACCTGGTCCTCATGGACATGCAGATGCCGGTGATGGACGGACTGACCGCCACGGCTGAGATCCGGGCCTTCGAGAGGGAGCGTGGCTGGGACCGCACGCCGCTGCTGATACTGACCGCCAACGCCATGCCTGAACATATCGAGGCGGGCCGCAAGGCGGGGTCCGACGGTCACCTCGCCAAGCCGGTCACCATGGCCAGCTTGTTCGCCGGGATCACGCAGGTCCTGGCCTCCAGCGAACCGGAATCCGAAGTCCGGGCTGCCTGACCCGGGACCGGGTGCCCGTACGTCCGCCCGGGACGTAAACCGGGGTGCGCTCAGCTGGGTCTCCGCCGCCCATCAGAACGGACGACAGCGGCCTCTTGCATCGATCACGCAGGGATCGGACCTCGTTCCAATGCACGCAGCACCTCTTGTGCCAGAAGTCCGGCCGGCCCTCCCGCACCCCGGGCGGACATCAGGGCGATCTCGCTGTCGGCAAGCATCGGCAGCCCCCCGCCGAGCACTGCAAGGTCGCGGGGAGCCATGGCGGCGGGAAGCACACCGACGCCGAGACCGGCGCGCAGGGCTGCCATCTGCCCGGCCAGGCTCGGCGAGGTGAAGGATGCTCGGAACCCAATACCGGCCTCCGTGAGCGCGCCGAGAGCCCGTTTACGATAGATGTCCGGGGCCGGCGCAATGATCAGCGGCAGCGGCGATACCTCAATGATCGAGGCGTCGAGCGCCACCCAGACCAGCGGTTCGCTCCAGACGCGAACGCCCAGTTCGGGCCCGACGGGCTCACGCTTGATCAGTGCCAGATCCAGCATGCCCCGCGATATCTGGTCGAGCAGGTTGGCCGTATAGTCGCAGGTCACCGACAGTTTGATGCGCGGATGCCGGCGCGCAAACGCCCCGAGGATCCGGGGCAGATGCATGGTTGCGATGTCCTCCGGCGCCCCGAAACGGACCTCCCCCTCCAGGTCTCCGTCCCCGAGCGTCGAGATGATCTCATCATTCAGCCGCATCAACCGGCGGGCTTGCGGCAACAGCGCTGCGCCCTCTGTGGTGAGGCCCACACCCTTGCCCCCGCGATCCAGCAAGGGAGATCGCAGTTGATCCTCCAGCCGCCGGATCTGCAGACTGACCGCGGGCTGGCTCCGGCCGAGCAAGGCCGCGGTCCGGGTAAAACTGCCGGTTTCAACGACCGTTACGAAGGCCCGCAGCAGATCGATGTCCAGATTGACCAGCCGATCAGCCATTGCATTAGCATCCGTTATAACCAGCATCACATCAATAAACTGGATGCCGGGGCCGGTCGAGGTCATTCGGACCGGCCCTCATCGGACCGGTTGACCCATGCCCGACTTCTCCTCCGCCCTGGCGCTTTTGACGTCGCCGGCCATTCTGTTCTTCTTCATCGGGGCGGCGGCGGCGCTCGCGCGCTCGGACCTCACCATTCCCGAGCCGGTGGCCAAGGCCCTGTCGCTCTATCTGATGTTCTGCATCGGCTTCAAAGGCGGGGTCGAGGCCCGTGCCGCCGGACTGAACGGAGATTTCATCGCTGCGGGTGTCATCGGTGTTGCGCTCAGCGCCCTGATGCCGCTGGTCGCCTTTATCATCCTGAAGCGCACATCCCGACTGGATCGTCCGACCCTGTGCGCCCTGGCGGCCACCTACGGATCCGTTTCCGTGGTGACCTTTGCCGCCGGCCAGCAGCATCTGGAGGCCGTGGGCCTGCCGGCGGGCGGCTATATGGCGGCTGTGCTCGCCCTGATGGAGACCCCTGCCATCCTGACGGCCCTGCTCCTGCTCAACGGTGCCGGTCGGGGTGAGCCCGGACGCCGGCGCACCATTCTGAAGGAGGTCTTCGTCGGAGCTGCCATGGTCATGTTGCTGGGCAGCTTCCTGGTCGGTGTGGTTTCCGGCAACGCCGGTATGGCCAGGCTCGAGCTTTTTGTGGGGCCGCTGTTCCAGGGGGCGCTGTGCTTCTTCCTGCTCGACATCGGCCTGATCGCCGCGCGCCGGCTTATGGAGGGCGGCCGCAAACTGTCGCCCGGCGTCATCGGTTTCGCCCTTGGGTTTCCGCTGCTTTCGGCCGCCGTGGCGCTGGGGCTTGCCCGGTTCGCCGGACTGGACGTCGGCAATGCCGCGCTTCTGACCATACTCGCGGGTTCGGCCTCCTATATCGCCGTGCCCGCTGCCATGCGGCTGGCGGCACCCGAGGCGGATACCGGCGTGTTTGTGACGGCGTCCCTTGCGATCACCTTCCCGTTCAACCTCACCGTCGGCATCGCCCTTTACACCGCGGCCGCTGCCTGGCTGTGGGCGTGACACGGGCTGCTGTTCCCGCCGGCCGTCGCGATGTCATCGGTCGGATCGATGCGCGGTGATCACCGAGGTCCGGGATCGTCCGCAACCGGCCGCCGAATAACGCACGGCGAGTGTCATTTTGAAAACGGCTGAAACGACGCGTTCCCGGATTTCTGGTTTCTATCTATACTTAAAATTCTACGGGAAGACGGTGTATCGATATGAGACAATTCGAATAATCATCGATTTAACTGTTTTCGGCAACGGCTCGAAAATCATGACCTTGTAACTCTCCTTGCTGATCCAGCAGGCGAGGGGCCCGGGTAATGCAAAGAGCTATACTGGCGGCGGTGTTTTCGGTCGCTCTTGCCGCCCCGGCGTCGGCCCTGGCTCAGACGGGGTTCCCGTCGACCAACCCCAATGCGGCGGAATGGGCGCTGATCCGGTTGACGCCCGCCCTCGTGAACAGCGCCAAGGGCGGAGCCGGTGTCATTGTCGGTGTCTACGACGGGCGCGCGGATTGCCGGTTTTCGGACCTTGCCGGTCGCTGCAGCAATCTGCTCTTCAGCAACGGCATCTATTCGTCCTACAGCAGCCATGGAACGCATACGGCCGGAACGATCGCCGGAGCCAGATTTGGCACAGCGACCGGCTCAACGATCCTGAACTATGCGGTGTTTGACAACCGGGGCTATATCGCCGGCGGCAACGGCCTGACCAACGCGTGGATCGACGCGGCCAAACGCAAGGCCAGTATCGCCAGCATGAGCTTCGGTTGCGCCCGCATGGCCCTGTGCCTGAGCGCCTCAGAAATCAGGACCATGGCCAGTACCCCGCTCTCGGGCATGCTCTTCGTCAAGGCAGCAGGCAATGACGGAGCTACCTTCGGCAATGAGATGATCCCCGTCGCCGCCGCAGACGCAAGGACCGCGCTGTCCCGCCTGCTTCTGGTCGGCAGCGTGAATCTGGCGGGAACAATCTCGACCTTTTCCAATCGTCCCGGCGAGGGCTGCCTGCTGGCCGGCGGTGCCACCGCCTGCGCCGAGAACATGAAGTGGAAACACCGTTTCCTCGTTGCGCCCGGCGAGATGATCTACGCGAACCTGCCCGGCAATACCTACGGCTTTATGTCCGGAACCAGTATGGCGACCCCGATCGTGGCGGGTGCGGCGGCGCTGCTGGAAGGGCGGTGGCCGGCCCTGAAGGCCAGACCTGCCACGGTGGCCGACATCCTGCTGAACTCCGCCACGGACATCGGGGCCAGGGGTGTCGATCCCGTCTACGGCAGGGGGCTGTTGAACGTCGAAAGGGCGTTCCAGAACGCAGGAACCACGGCCATCATCGCGCCGAATGGCCAGGCAGTGGTGGTGTCGGGGGCGTCGCTGACCGTCGCCCCGGTCATGGGAAAGGCAGCCGGCTGGCTGTCCGGTGTGACGGCGTTTGACGCCTACGGTCGCGACTATGCCCTCAACGAGGTCAGCAATTTCTCGGTCCGGGCGGCCCCGCGGGATCCGGGAACGGGCGGCGCTTCGGCGATCGACATGGGTGGGCAGGGCGGCTGGGCCCCGAATTTCTTCTCGGGCCCCTCGGCTCCGGTCGCCTATGTCGGCTTCGGGCCTCTTGCCGCGGCCGCAACCGGGCGGTTCGCGATGGACCGGACCCTTCGCGCGGGCATGGACGCGCCGATGGGCGGCGCGGTCCTCGCCCTGCGCCTCACCGGCGCCACCGGCACCCGCTCGGATTTCGCCTCGGACCCGGGGCTCAGGCCCCTGAGCTTCTTTGCCTCTTCGGATCTGCTCGGCCGCTCGGCGCTGACCGGCGTGAGCCTGCCGATGAACAGCGGCGGCCGGCTGGTCTTCTTCGGCGCCACTTCGCTCGGCGCCAGCCCCGGTATCAGCGAGGACGACGGCCACCGCCTCGTCGTCCGGCCGGGTGCGACGGACTTCGAGTCACGCATGGAGATGGACCGCTCCCCCATGCGCCATTCCACGGTCGGCCTCGGCTACTGGGCCCGCCCCGACAACCGCACGATCGTCGGCATCAGCCTGACGAGCATGGTCCAGCGCCATGGCTACTATGATCTTGCATCCGATCTCTCGAGCTTCGATGCGCCGTTCGTGCTCAACAGTGTCGGCCTGGCCGCCAGTCGCACCTTTGGTGCCTGGGAGGTCTATGGTGCCGCCGAGACCACGGCGATCGGGGCACCGGCGACGCGCGGACCGATCGGTTTTTCGGACAGTATCCTTGTCTCGGGCGAAATCGGTGCCCGCATCTCCCGGACCGGCGCGGGCAAGGCCGCCCTGCGGGAAAGCCTCGCCATGGCACTGCGCGCCGCGCCGCAGGCCGTTTCCGGTCACCTTGACCTGAACTACAGGGCGCCGACCGCAGACGGCCTCGAAACCGAGATCGTTTCCCGCCGGTCCTCGCTGGCCGAGGTTACGGGCCGGCCGGTCCTCATCGAAGGCAGCTATACGCTCGAGGACGGCAAGACCTGGTCTGCCCGCCTGCGCGGCGGCGCGGACCTGACCGGTGACGGCGAATACCACCTCGCCGCAGAAGCCCGCCTGACCTTCTGAGCCGGGCTGGTGCGCGCGTGGGGTGCTGTCAGGTAAACGCTAAAATGTCTCCGGCAAAGCCGGGTGGCTGTACTTCCGGTTCAGCCTCAGTTTTCGGGATGTCGAGGCGCTACTGGCAAAGCGCGGGATCGACCTCAGCTATGAGACGATCCGGTGCGGCACCACAAAAGTCGGCCCGCTGATCGCACGGCGACTGGAGATGCGGCTGGGCTCGCCGACACCGGGATGGCATCTCTCCTGCTGCCAGCGGCATGCCCGCAAGCTGGAAACGCCGAGGCGATGTTCGTGCGAGTTTTGGCGCTTGCTGAAGGCGCGAAGCCGTTCAGTTCGGCCCGGTCAGGGTCTGAGTATTCCAGCGACCAAGGGCTATGCAGCCGGTCGGCTCATCACGATGGCAGCTCATTGCTCACGCGGAGCGATCCTCTCCAGGTATCGAGGAGGAAGGCGGGTTTCGTCACCATGATGATCATGGCCTGACGACGCAGTCGGCTCAGTAGCCCCGATCAAGGGCGGAGCGGTTCATTACACTGCGCATTTGGGCTTCCAACCGCCGGAGAGCCTCGATCTGCTGTTCGGCGGTTTGATCGAGAGTGACGACCATCCGAACCCCGACTGTCTCGCCGCGCTGCCAAATGACATCTGCCAGATGAACCGCTCCGCCGGGATAGACCTCCAGCCGGATCCGGCCCTTCACATTGGCTCGGGAAATGAGGCGAACCTTCGCCCCATCCTCATTCAAATCACGGATGACCCCTTCCGAGACTTCTTGCTGAGACCCGTGTGTGACACGGCAACGCAAGACGCACCGACCCCGACTTGCGGAACGACGATCAGCATCGGAACTGGCGGACGTTGTTGACCTCATCATGGTGGGGAACGACTACCGGTTTTGGGTTTCCCAATCGTTGCTTCGTTGGGTGGTCAAGCCGCCTGACGCGGGAAGGGAAGGGGCATTGACCTGCCCCTGAGTTTTCACCCAGCAGGGACCTGATTAACGGCGTTTGTTGCGCTTCTCCGAGCGGTTTAAGCGGCAGGCCGGGCAAAGAAGATCATGCGTCCTATCTGGGGCGGGGTGCTGCGACTGACGCTGCTATCCCCCGAGATCCCCGAGTGGATCGCGGAGGGGCGGCAGCCGACCGGCAAGACGATGGCCGAGCTGTTGAAAGGGTTTCCGGTGGTTTGGGCGGAGCAGCGGGCGGTGCTTATCCGTTGGCCGGCGCGCAATGACTGTCGTCCTGTACCCTTGGCATCTCAGACGACCTTCACGCCCTTCGATTGAAGGGTGCACATGAAGTAGCGCTGATCGCCTGCTGCAGCGCTCGACCAAAGCTGAACTATGCCGATGGCAGAAATTTTGGCCGTCACCAGGCTGCAGACGCCTGTGTCATTGTTGTCAGGCAGGGCAGCCAAGGCTGCCTGCTGAACGTCCGCAGGCAGATAGGTCATATTGCCGAAACTGACCAGGATTGCGCCGTCCACGTGCGAGACAGCGGCCCAGCCTACCGTCGGCGTTGCCGTGGCGAGGAACGCATTGTCCCGGCGCGAGATTATGACCTCACCGGCCTTGAGCACACAGGCACTGGTCGTGCAGGCGGCCAAGGTCTGGCTGACTTCGACGGCCACGCGTTCGGCATCGCGGCGCGCGGTGGTCAACCGGCTCATGTCATAGCTCCCGCCGGCAAGGAGGAGCATGACACTGAGGATTATTGCGAACTCGGCAGCTGCAGCTCCGCCCTCATCAGCCAGAACGACATTCGGCCGGCAGCGGCTCAGGTATCGTCGAAGGGCGGTCATCGTTGCAGGAATATCGAGGATGTGCGGACGGTCAGCGAAGACATTCCCGGAACGAATGTGACAATCCCGACCTCCGCGCGCCTCACCAGCACGTCGCCGGGCAATCCGACAACGAACTGGGTGCCGGCAATGGCTTGGGTGCCGGTCGGAAGCGATTCCAACGGCATCTGTTCAATCTTCAGCGACTCTGTGCAGTTGAGAACCAGAGAGAGGTCCTTGCAGATCGCCTCTCGAACCTTGGCCTGATCGCGGCTGTCCGGAAACAGTTCAGTGTTGGAGAAGACCGATGCATAGGCCACGGTCTCGGCTACTGCGGACCGTACTTGTAAGGCGGAAACAAAAAAGAGCGCGAACTGAACCAAAGCCAACAGAAGCGTGATGAATACGCCTCCGACCATGGCAAACTCAACCGCTGTGCCACCGCCGTCGTGACGACGGAGTCGGTCGATCCAGTTCGCTCTTGGTCGCCGCACGGTCACGAGCAGGCGTCCTTGCAGAGTTGCAGATAGTCAATCAGTCCACCGACTGTGTCCTGCCTGCCGGCAGCGCGCCAGCTGATGCGAAATTCGCCGGCCTCCTGGACCTGGAAATTGACCGTCCTCTGGATCCACTCATCCGCATAGACGCAGACATCGACCAAGTTCTTGGCGTCGAAACTGTAATCGCCCTCTCGCTCGACAAACACTTCGATCCGGTTGGTTTCTTCATTCCACGATCGGTAGGGTGCCACCGAGGGGTCGGTCTCGGTTGCGCCACAAGCCACGGCTCCTCTCCAGGAGGAGGCGCTGTTCTTGATGCGCGAGGTATACCAATAGCTGACCCGGTAGTCCCCGGGCTGGAGCTCAATGATCCGCGACATGGCCGAGTTGGAGTTGCAGCCCGCAACGTAGCAGTGCGAGTCCAGCTCCGCGAAGAAGTTGCCGAACCGGATCGTGCCGCCTGACAACTGAGGCATGCCGTTGATTTCGATCCCGGCGTTGTGCGTCTGCCAGCTATTCCAAGTCGCACCGCCCGGACTGCTGCCATTCTGCCCGAGGACGGTCCAGGAGTTGCGGGACACAGAATGACCCTGTTCGAACGACTCGACGAACAGGGTCTGGCCGGGCGGCGTGACCTGCTCCGGCAGTGCAAAACGGCACTCCCGCTTGACCTTGACCGGCAGGGATTTGACACCGGCAATCTGGGAAAAATGTGCAGTCGAACTACTTTGCCCTTCAATGGTGATGTCGGTCAGTGCCGTCGTGCCCGTGACATTGACGCCAGAGTTGATCCCGGCGGCCGAGATCCGCGCGTTGGCGATTGGGATAACCGTATCGGGTCCAAAGTCGGAACCGGCGTCGCTGCCGTTGGCGATCTTGTGATTGATCTCAATCGCGGACTGGACGCAGGCGATTTCCAAAGCGTTGGCGATCTTCTGGCGGTGAGCCATGGCGTTGCTCAGGTCGACACCACCACCGACGGCAAGGATCAGCACAGGCAGGGCGATCGCGAAAGTCACGGCCGTGCTGCCACCCGTGTGAACGAACAGTTGCCGGACGCGTCGGATCATTTGGCCGAGATATGAAAGTTTCAACTTTCACTCCGAAATCGGAAACACTGATCTCCATCGAAAAGTACGGCCAAACGATTTGAGAAATCATCTACCGCAGTGGTTAACCGGCGTCCAAATCGGGCCCGATCGCTATGCCGCTAACCGACTGAAGTAAGTTCAGAAAAACCATTCGCCGTGACCTGCCCCCCCCTCTGGTCCCGCGGCCATAAGGGGAGTTCGCAGGCTTCATCGCTGATCTTGGGCTCCGGTGGGCGCGGCCGGGCGGCGCGCGATGGCCTCAAGCTTGGCATCTGCGGCGAACATGGCGGCGATCCGGCCAGCATCGCCTTCTGCGAGGAACAGGGCCTCGATTATGTCAGCGCCTCGCCTTACCGCGTGCCCATCGCGCGGCTGGCAGCAGCACAGGCGGCATTGAGGGGCTGAGCC
>Ga0247832_1007169_pt1 | contig 11796 bp, 11 predicted proteins | sample LaCruzMarch2015__10_FD_192407 | JGI IMG/M metagenome (GOLD analysis project Ga0247832, IMG submission 192407) | Freshwater microbial communities from meromictic Lake La Cruz, Castile-La Mancha, Spain - LaCruzMarch2015_4m | ecosystem: Environmental > Aquatic > Freshwater > Lake | place: Spain...
GTCATTCAACAATACCGTTTGTACGAATTGGATGCACCCTAGGTCAACGAGATCGTTCCTTTTTCTTCAAAAACTTTAACCAAATCTATTAGGATGCCTCCAATATCCGGAGTTAACTTTGCGTTAACACTAAACTGCTACGATTTTCAGTTACATTGTACGATTGCGGCGTAAGAATTGCATCGTTCCGGTTATCGGACAGTCAAACTAAAATAATTTGGTCATGAAGAACCTGCTTTTTTTAATTGCTTTTGCCCCTGCGGTATTATTTGCCAAGCAGGGTAATCCTAGCCTCGAAACCATTGCAGCAGCACTGAATACGGGCGATGTGGAAACATTATCAAAATATTTTGCCGATAATGTGGAAATTTCTATCCAGGACAAAGAACAAGTGTACCGCAAAGGCGAGGCCACTGAAGTGATGCGCGGCTTTTTTAATACCAATAAACCCAAGGGTTTTAGCCAAGTGCACAAAGGAACCAGCCGCGAAAACAGCGACCAGTATTGTATCGGAAACCTGAGTGCAAGTTCTGGCAATTACCGGGTGTATTTGTACCTGAAAGTAAATGGCGCAAACATGCTGATCCAAGAGATTCGCCTAGATAAAGAATAAAAGTGTATCTTGGCGCCTCAATTTTAACAAAATACTTTTTCGACTATCATGGGCAAAGGTGATCCAAGAACTAAACGCGGCAAAACTACGCGCGGCTCGCATGGAAATGCACGGCCAAAATTGCAAAAATTGAAAACGATCCTGAAAAAATTGGCTGGTAAATAATTCAGTTGCGGAACGTTTTTTCCATGTAAAGCCATGTCGGTCCTACTTTGGGACTGACATGGCTTTTTTATTTTCAGGAAATTGCAAGCGGTTGGTTTCGAATAATTACGGCGGAAAGACCTATTGTTTGGTCCCGCGGAAGGTGTTGGAACTGCTTGTTGCATTTCCAGGCGTTAGGATGAGCCCCAATTGCGTATCGCTGTTGGTCAATTCACCTGTACCGCTGGTGCTTACCGAAAAAATAGGTTGCGCGGCGATATTCAATTTATTGTCGGCTGTAAACGTGGCGGTAAACGTGCTTGCATTGGCCCCAACGGTCAATACAATTTTCAAACCACCATTTTCTTCCACCACGACCGCTACCGCATCAACAGGTGCCGGATTCGGGCTGTTGCTTACATTGGTGTATTTGCCAGCGTAGGTACCCGGATACGCGCTTTGTGGGGTCGGCGTGATGGGGGTTTCGTCTTTTTCACAACTACAAAGACCGCAGGCAGCAAAGGCGAAAAGCAGGATAAGTTTTTGCATATTAAATCAGTTTAGAGTGTTGGATGTAAAAATCAAAGGACGGGAAAAATATCGAAATTTAATTATGCGTATCTGGAGTTTAACGCACTTTTGTACAAATTTGCTCAAACTTGTCGGGATAAATACGCGCATGCAGGGCTTCTTCCGTGTGCAGCCAACTTTAAAATGCTGATACTGCTTAATCAAATTCATTTACTCGGTCAGGTGACCATTTGATACACCATGCAGCCCGTTTAAATCAATCGTCCATCATTGCATTTATTTTTTACCAAATATTTGAAAAACATAATAGTAGGTAGGTCCTCCAATGGTCTAGCGGCAACTTTACATCGGCACAAGCCTACAATCACGTTTTAAATCAAAAATCATGAAAAAAATGCTCCTCTTTTCCATGTTAAGCTTGATGTGCCAATACGGTTTTACCCAAAATTGTAACAGCCCTCAATCCAGTTATGATCTACATGCCAACCGAATTCGAGCACGGGTACTGAACAGTGGAACCCTCTTTAACAATGGCATTTCAGGCCAGTTTATTTTGGATCAGGATCCTAACGCCGGATTAGACAATGCATCCACTATTTATTCGGCGGGGCTTTGGATTGCGGGGGTGGACCCTGGTAAAAACCTAAAAATGGCGGTGGGGACCTATTATGATTTTGATCGAACCGATTTTTGGCCGGGGCCATTGGGACCAGATGGAACGATCAATATATTTGATTGCAACAATTGGGACCGACATTTCAGGGTGACGGGAAATGAGGTCTCCGATTACATAGGCCAATTGGATTATTACAAAAACAATCTAACGGCGGCTCTAGCCGATTTTCCGAGTGTACTAGGCTGGCCAGGTACCGGGAATCCGCATTTTTCAGCAATTCACGGGTTCAGCCTGCCCAATACATCGCAAGACCTGGCCCCCTTTTTTGATGCAGACAACGATGGTAAGTATAATGCGTTAAAAGGCGATTATCCAGCGGTCCACTTGAAAGACAAGCCTCCTTTTTTAGCCGATGAAATCGTTTGGTCGGTGTTTAACGACCAAGGCAATGGAGGCGTGCACCAAATATCAGGCGCAAATGCCCTGCAAATTGAAGTACAGCAAACCAGTTGGGCATTTTCCTGTTCCGCCCAGCCCAATTCGATCCTGGACCGCACGATTTTTACGGCCCATCGCATTATTAATCGGGGGAATGACGCACTGTATTCCTGCTATATGGGTGCGTATGTAGATTTTGCGCTCGGTTGTGCGAACGATGATTACATAGGCTGTGCGCCCCAGCAGAATACATTTTATGCCTATAATCAAACAGCGGTCGACGGCAGCATAGATGGCGATTGCGGTGCTGGTGCGGCATTTCTTACCCAGCCACCTGCTCAAGCGGTGATGTTTTTGAATACGCCTTTAGTAAAAATGATGGCTTACCAACAAAACACCGCCAATACACCAACAAAAAGTTCCGATTTTTACAATTATTTAACTGGCCGTTGGCCGGATGGCACCTATCCTACCCCGACAGGCACGGGTTATAATCCTGGGAGCACCATGGCTCCGGTAGATTTTATGTTTCCCGGAAATCCCGATCAAGGTAATGCCTGGTCCATGTGCGCAGCAATGCTGCCCAATGGAAACCGTGCCGCTATTGGCACTGCGGAAATAGGTCGGTTGCTCCCCGGGGAGTCGAAAGAACTTGTGCTGGGCTGGAGCGTTCACACCAACACCCAACTTCCCTGCAATATCGGTAATACGTTGCAGGAAATTGGTTCCGTACAAACGGCATTCGACACGCATTTTCAAGATGTTTGTTCCATTATTACCAAAGCACCTGAGCCAGTGCCCGATACGATTCAAATATTTCCGAATCCAACCAATGGGGCAGTTACCCTTCAATTTGGGTCTTTAAAAGTGACTGAAGTACAATTATATGGTTCCGATGGCAGATTGGTAAAACAATGGAAAAACCTGCCTGAAATGCGCGCTACCTTATCGGTGGAAGACCTGGCGCAGGGATTTTATGTACTCCAAATGCATACGGCGCAAGGTGTATTTACCCACAAGATATGCATTACACGTTGAATATTTTTTAAACATCCGTTGAATGTACGACCCGGTCCGCAAGCACAGGGTCGTACCCTTTTGTACAAATTTACTCAAACTTGTCGGGATAAATACGCGCGCCAGTCTGCCTCGGTATCAATATCAGAAAGGACTGGCAACAGCACATGCGTTTTTTGATGCGCCGCAATCGCCGCAACGGTTTGGGACAGCACGTGCTCCGTACTCCAGGCAATATCCTGAAAAACAGCACTTTCCATCTGTTTCATGCCCAACAAATAATACCCGCCATCGGGGGTAGGCCCAAGCACAAAATCGTGCTGATCCAACAAGTCAAAAGCCGATTGCAGGATGGCAGGCGTCAATTCCGGGCAATCGGAACCGATAATCGCCACTTTCTTGGCCCCCAATTCGAAGGCTTGCTCGAAGGCATGTTGCATGCGCGCGCCCAAATCTCCTTCCGTTTGGACCCGTTTTTCAAATGCCGATCCATCCCAGGCATCCGCAGGGTCGATTTGTTCGGAATAAAAAAGCAACCGCTGCAATGGCGCACCCAGGGCCGCCTGGCGCGTTTTTTCCAATAATATTTGGTACGTTTTTAAAGCCGCTTCCTCGCCCATCGTTCGGGCGAGGCGGGTTTTTACGTGGCCTAAACGCGGGTTTTTAATAAAAATGAGCAACATGGAGGTCATAAATGCCTGTTTTTTAGTGATTTATATCATTTACTTTAAAAAAATGCAACACGTCATCCTACATTTTTCCAAAAATTCGGGCGACAACTATTTCATTTTAAACGTTTATGAGAAGTATCTTTCATCGCTAAAACCATATCCCATGATCCGTTTGTTTACCGTACTATTTTTATTTTTTTTAGGGCACAATGTCGGTTGGTGTCAAAAGCAACTCAGCGCTTTTATTCAGGACGCCCGGCCCGAACTTGATGGCGAATTAAATGATTCCTGCTGGCAACAGGTGCCTGTCGTGCAAGATTTTTCAACATCTACCCCTGTTTTTTTGCAAACACCCCAAAATGCAACCAGCGTGCAGCTCTTTTTTGCGGAAGATGCGCTGTATGTGGGTGCTTTTTGTGCTTCCCCCAAAGTGCGGGCAGACGGCAGCGCACGCGATGAAACGGGTACGGGAGACTGGTTTTCGATTGCTTTTGACACCTGGAATGATGATCAAAACGCATTTTTGTTTAGAATAACCCCAGGCGGCCTCCAAAGCGACGCACGCATTGGAGGCAACCAATTGGAATTCGACTATGATGCCGTTTGGCAAAGCGCGGTGCATCTGCAAGCCAATGGTTGGTCGCTCGAAATGCGCATTCCCTACACCGCCCTGCGCTTTCCATCGAAAGGCGCTCAACATTGGGGCCTGCAAATGAGTCGTTTCGACCGAAATACGGGTGAATTGAGCACCTGGAACCCACAAAATCCCTTGATTTATGATGCTGTATTGCAATTTGGAGACATCATTGACCTCGGGGAAATTCGGCAAGGAAAACGGCTGGGGCTGTACACCTATTTGGATGTTTTGAGCCAAATACCTCAACCTTCGTACTCGAGCTACCTCGATTATACGCAATCGAACACTGTTGGGCTGGATGGGCGTTGGGGGATTAATTCAAATTCCACCCTTGATTTTACGATATTACCTTCCTCCACGTATGAAATTACGTATGGCGACCATTCAAAATTTTTAGGGCAAAACGATCCTTTGCCCCAACCCAGGCAATTCCTGGCAGAAGAAGGGCCCCTGTTTGCAAAAAGTAATATTTTTTGGAAAAAACAACAGTTGGATCTGGATGCGTTTCGTACACAGGTGTATGATCCGAATTGTCCAAACTGCCAAATTGTGCGTGTAGAAGACCCACGCTTACTCCAAGCCACCAAATTCAGCACCCGAACAAAAAACCGGATCGGCATCGGTGCGTACAATGCGTTATTTAGTCCTGCTAAAGCCGACCGTTTAAGCGAGGATCGCAGCCAAACGCTTCAAAAACTTGAAAAAAGGGCCAATTATACCCATTTAAATGCTGAAATGGCCCTTCAGAACAACGGATGGATCAATGTAAGCAACGCCACCCTTTTGGGCGGACCAGGCGTCAATTCGAATGCGAGCAGTACCAATTTTCGTTTGCGCGACAAAAGCAACCGCTACGAAATCAGCGGAAACGGTCAATTGCTTTTTTGGGAATACCAAAAAGACAGTGTGGGCTGGGATGGCCATTACGGTTTGTCGGTGGCGAAAACCAACGGCGCCTGGACCTGGCGGGTTACCCACAACAGCCCGACCATGTTTAATAAGAATACATCCCCACTTTTGTCCGGCACGGAAACGGACATTGGTTTGCCAAATAATAGGCAGCAACATACCGATGCCCAAGTGCAATACCGGGTGTTTCATCCAGGAAAATGGTGGCTGAATTATACCGTCTTTGCAGGTTTTTCCAAAGACTGGGGAATGTCGCATACCTATTCGGCAGGGGCAAGTATCCTTACTAAGCAATTTTATCAATGGACGCTGTCTGGCAATTTTAACCCTTATCGAACGCTGTACACTTATTTTCGCCCTGGAAGTTCACTCCAAAGGATCGTTTCGCAAACCGTGGGGGCCGATTTATCGCTTACAACCGATACCAGAAATCCATTTGTTTTACGGCTGGCACTCAACGAGTTTTTTAATGTCAAGCGAGAATCCTTTAGGCACAGCATCATTTTAAATCCAAGCTGGGTATTGAACCGCACATGGACATTACAGCTTTCCAGTCAATTTCAATATAGTACCGGATCTTTAAAGTTGATCAATGGGCCTGATAACCTAGCCTATTATTTTGCAGGAAATGATTTGCGCAGTTTTAGCACTCAATTTGAAATCCATTGGTATTGTTTCAAAAAAATGCGCCTTTATTACAATATTGGGATAAATAAAATTGACAGAATCAACTATGAGGCCTTGAAACTGCTGCCGGATGGACGCTTTATGCGTATTGACTTTCAGGTAGAAACGGACCAAGGTTTTAGCAATATCAATACGGGACTTGGTCTGCAATACCTTTTTGCGCCCGGAAGCCAATTGCGGTTTTCGTTCAATTTTACGTCCAGGCAACTTTACAATCCCTTCCTTTCCTACGCCGATTACGACGAAAACATGAAGGCAGGTTTGACGATCATTTCCTTTCTTGATCCTGTAAAAAAGCGTACTTTTGCCCAACATGAGTAACTTCGTTGTATCCGCTCGCAAATACCGTCCCCAACGCTTTGAAGATGTTGTAGGACAACAACATGTCGCAGGAACCCTCAAAAACGCCCTGGCTACCGACCACGTGGCGCATGCGTTCCTGTTTACGGGTCCGCGTGGCGTGGGCAAAACCACCTGTGCCCGTATCCTGGCCAAAATTTTGAATTGTGAAAACCTCAGCAAATCCTTTGAGGCTTGCAATACCTGCAGTTCGTGCAAATCCTTCAATGAAAACGCTTCGTTTAACATCATTGAACTCGATGCGGCTTCCAACAACTCGGTGGAACACATCCGCGCCCTCATCGAACAGGTGCGTTTTCAGCCGCAACAGGGCAAATACAAGGTGTTTATCATCGACGAGGTGCACATGCTCTCCAACCAGGCGTTCAATGCTTTTTTGAAAACCCTGGAGGAGCCGCCCCCGTACGCGATTTTTATCCTGGCGACCACGGAGAAGCATAAAATCATCCCTACGATTCTTTCCCGCTGCCAGATTTTCGATTTTCGCCGCATTACGCCCGGCGATATGGTGCTGCACCTAAAAGGAATCTGTGTAAAAGAAGGCATTGAAGCGGAAGACGATGCGCTGCATATTATTGCCCAAAAAGCGGATGGGGCCTTGCGCGATGCCTTGTCTATTTTTGACCGAATCACCAGTTTTTCGGGCAAAAAGATCACTTACAATGACGTAATTGAGAATCTGAACGTACTTGATTACGATTATTATTTTCAAATGACGGATGCCTTGCTGGCTGAAGATGTGCCAGCGATTTTGAATTTGTTTGATCAGATTTTGCGGAAAGGCTTTGAACCGGATGTGTTTGTGACCGGTTTGGCCGAACATTTGCGTAATATATTGGTGTGCAAAGACGAGGCCACCCTGGCCCTGCTCGAAACGGGTGAAAGTTTGCGCGAACGCTACCGTCGACAAGCCCAATTGGCCGCACCCTCCTTTTTGCTAACTGCCCTGAATTTGGCCAATGATTGCGACATCAATTTCAAACTTGCACGCCACAAACGCCTGCACGTTGAAATGAGTTTGATAAAAATGGGCTATATCGGACGCGCTGTGAAGGCCGCACAAGCCCCTGCCCTGGAAAAAAAAACTCCTGACGGCACCTTAAGCCCCCAAAATGGTCAGGGAAACCCACCACAAAGCCCAACGAGCAATCCCAAAGCCTCCAATGCGCAACCTTTGGATAAGGATCGTATGTCGGCCCTGGAAACGGAACTCAATTTAGGCCTAAAAAAAGCCGACAAAATATCGCTCAATTTGGCTTCTTTTGAAGCAGCCGTGGAGGTAGAAGAGGCAAAAAAGGCGGCTATGGAGAGCAAATTAAGCCTGGAAACCGCCACCCACGAATGGAAAGCATATGCTAATGTGCTGGAATCCAACCTGGTAAAAATGGCGTTTATGGCTACCCGACTCGAGTTGCGCGATAAAATGGTGGTAGCGCATGTAAAATCGACCATCGACCGCAGCCACGTGCAAGGCGAATTGATGCGGGTAATGGATACTTTGCGCAACCGCCTGCACGATCCGCATATTAAGGTGCAGGTATTGATCGATGAAACCCTGGTGATGGAAAACACCCCGCAACAGGTAAAAAAGCCCGCAACCACCCGCGATAAACTCGATTTGATGAAGGAACAAAATCCGTTTGTTACCGAATTGCTGCAACGGCTCGAACTGAAATTAGAGGATTAAGTGTTTTTGGGGCTATATTTGACTGTTTTTTCTGTTTCGCATTTGATAACCCACCCAATACGGCATGTGGATTCTTGAAAATATTGATGTTACCCACCTGCTTTGCCCTAATAAATTAGGCGACAATGCCCGCATGTCAAAAATTGACCACCGGAAATGGCGGAAGGGAGAAACCTTTTATTTGCCCGACGAACTTTCGGACCGGATCTTCTTTATCACCGAAGGCCGGGTAAAAATTTCGAGCATGAATGAAGAGGGCAAAGAAGTCACCAAGGCCATTTTGGGCAAAGGCGAAGTTTTTGGCGAATTGGCGCTGGCCGGGGAATCCAAGCGCAGGGATACTGCCCTGGCGCTCGAAAATTCGGAAGCCTGCGTGGTTACGCTGGATGAGTTAAAAGAATTGATGCGCGACCGCAGCGAACTCAACCTGTTTTTTATGCGCATTTTCAGTACCCGGCAATTGGAAATGGAACGCCGCCTCGAATCGCTGGTGTTCCGTGATAGCCGGAGTCGCATTGTCGAATTTTTGATTCATTTGGTGGAAACGAAAGGCCAACGGGTTGGTTATGAATGGGTTGTGCGCAATTTTATCACCCACCAGGAAATCGCGAATTTGACCGCCACCAGCCGCCAAACGGTTACCACAACTTTGAATGATCTGCGGGCCCAAAAGTTGCTGACGTTCAACCGCGCCCGATTGCTGGTGCGCGACCTCGATAAGCTCCAACTCGAAATTCGGCATTAATTTTTTGACTTCATTCCTATAAAATTTGTCTGTGTACTCATTTTTTAAGCCGCTGCTTTTCCTGCTTTCTCCTGAAAAGGCCCATAAAATCACTGTTTTTTTCCTCGATTTAGCGGCTGAATTTCCACCCACCCGCTGGTTGTTGCGCCGCTTCTTTTGCAGTTCCAAGTCCGGATTGGAAAAAAATGTGCTTGGGCTGCGTTTCCCGAATGCGATTGGCTTAGCCGCCGGTTTTGATAAAGACGCCAAACATATACACGGCATGGCTTGCCTTGGTTTTGGGTTTATTGAGGTGGGAACGGTTACGCCCTTGCCCCAATCGGGCAATCCGCTGCCCCGTTTGTTCCGTTTACCCGCCGATAATGCCTTGATCAACCGCATGGGTTTCAACAATGAAGGCCTGGATGCCTTGGTAGGCCGGTTGAAAAAATTGCGGCAAAAAGGCGCTCCGAATGGGGTGCTGATTGGCGGAAATATTGGCAAAAACAAAGCAACCCCCAATGAGCAAGCCGAACAAGATTACCTGATTTGCTTTGAGGCGCTGTTTCCCTGGGTCGATTATTTTGTGGTGAATGTGAGTTCGCCCAACACCCCCAATTTGCGGGATTTGCAGGAAAAAGAACCACTCACTCGCCTTTTGCTCCTTTTACAGGAAAAAAACAAGGCAAAACCGGCCCCCAAGCCCATCCTGCTCAAAATTGCACCCGATTTAACGGATACCCAACTCGACGATATTGCCGATATTATTCAGGCTACCGGACTGGCGGGCGTCATTGCGACCAATACAACCATCGGTCGCGGCGGATTGGCAACAACGGCCAACACGCTTGAAAACATTGGAAATGGCGGCCTGAGTGGCGCGCCCTTACGTGTGCGTGCGACCGAGGTGATTCGATATTTGCGTACCAAATTATCGCCAGACATTGTGATTATCGGGGTGGGTGGCATTGATTCGCCCGCATCCGCACAGGAAAAAATTGCCGCAGGTGCCGATTTAATTCAAATTTATAGTGGTTTGGTATACGAAGGTCCAGGGTTGGTGCGCCGTATATTAGAATCATTCTAATGAACAATGCTTTTTGTTAGGTGTTAAAACACTGAACATTTACCTTTGTACCATTCATTTTCAAATCAGCACATTCTATGTATCCAATACAACTCGTTACCCCGATGGCACAAGACCTGACGGATTTTGGCTTTGAAAGCCTCCAAACTCCTGAAGCCGTTGATGCAAATTTGAACACCGAAGCAGGCACCGTATTGTTGGTTGTCAACAGTGTATGTGGTTGTGCGGCGGCGATGGCACGTCCGGGCGCCAAATTGGCCGTTCAAGGCGAAAAACGTCCGTCCAAACTCGTTACCGTTTTTGCAGGTGTAGACACGGATGCGACCGAAAAAGCGCGCGAATATTTATTGCCTTATCCGCCATCTTCTCCGGCCATCGCCTTGTTTAAAGATGGCAAACTCGTGCATATGCTCGAACGTCGCCACATTGAAGGTCGTTCGGCTCAAATTATTGCCGATAATTTGAAAATGGCATTTGAGACGTATTGCTAGGTGTTTTAACCTGCAATTTGTTGCTGTTCAACAAATATGCGACCGATTGTGTAGTCGTTGCGTTTTCGTTTTTTGTGGAATGATAAATATGCGACCTCTACGAGGTCGGGCGTAATTGTCTGGCGATCCACGATGCTACAAATATTCGACCTCTAAAGAGGTCGTTGCGTTGCCATTGGAATTTGGACAATGAAATCGTATCATCGCCAAAATAACTTGTAATGCTTAACGCAACGAAAAACGATCCATTAACGAACGACCTCGTAAGAGGTCGCATATTTGTAGAAATAACCACCAACCAATATCCATTCCGACCTCGTAAAAGATCGTATATTTATATAACGCCTTTCCAATGTTCGTCATTTAACAAATATGCGACCTCTAAAGAGGTCGTGCGTGGTTGTCGGACGGTTCACGTTCTACAAATGTTCGACCTCCAGCGAGGTCGTAGCGTTGCTATTGGGATTTGGACAATGAAATCGTATCATCGCCAAAATCAATTATGATGTATAACGCAACACCATGACCTCGCTAGAGGTCAAATATTTGTAGCATTAATCAGGTAAAAAGAATTCAAACATTTTTCTCTTCCCAATTTCAATCTCAAACACGCTCAGCATTTTCAGGAATTCCGTTTCAAAATCCTGTTTCTGATGATGCTCTTTTTGATTTAAAACATATTTGGCTACCTGATCTATTTGGGACTTACTATAAGAAAACGCTCCATAACCAGCTTGCCAATCGAATGAATATTGGGTAAAATGTTGTTCCCGAATAAATGCATTGCTAGACTTTTTAATTTCCCGAACTAAATCTGACAATGCCTCTGCTGGTTTTTGACCTATAAATAGATGAATATGATCGGGCATTCCGCCTATGGCGATCATTTTATGTCCTTTGTTTTGCACCACACCGGTGATGTATTTATACAAATCGTTTTCCCAATCTGGTTGAATCAACGCTTGCCGATTTTTTACAGCGAAAACAATTTGGATATAAATTTGGTGGAACACATCAGCCATATATAAAAATATTTTCTGTAAAAAATGCATGCAAAATTAGGACATTTTAATAGTTTTTAAAATTTAATATGCACATTAATGCCATTTTCAGGCTTCCACGTTTTGTGTAATTTAACAAATATGCGACCTCTACGAGGTCGTGCGTGGTCGTCGGGCGATCCA
>Ga0247832_1007173_pt1 | contig 11793 bp, 10 predicted proteins | sample LaCruzMarch2015__10_FD_192407 | JGI IMG/M metagenome (GOLD analysis project Ga0247832, IMG submission 192407) | Freshwater microbial communities from meromictic Lake La Cruz, Castile-La Mancha, Spain - LaCruzMarch2015_4m | ecosystem: Environmental > Aquatic > Freshwater > Lake | place: Spain...
CCCATGACGTCACCACAGAGGGGGGGTCCGGGGGGGCATCCCCCCCGGCATTCACACGTACACCGGCACCTCCAAAAGCCCGAGCGAAGCTGTTTTCATTGATACGATAATTCTTTCTTTTGGGGAGATTCTTTGTTGCGTTTTTGTCTTTTGGTGAGATCGTACTCGACACACTGGTTCATTGCATGCGCTTTCAAGATGAACAAGGAGTTAATATTGCCGAGTAGAATCACTGAGGCCATGCGAATCGCCTTAAGCGGATTGGTCGACGACGAATCGGACGAAGACGATATTGTGGTTAGGAGAAACAAGTCGTCGGGGGAGAAGACAAAAAATGAAAATAAATCAAACGATAATGCGGACGACGAGCAGCTCGATGCAAATGCAAAAAGTGATCCCTCGGAAGATCTTACACAGCAAACATCCAATACCGTGAAGGGGAACAGGGAAAGGGCGGATTATGCTATTGTGTCGTCGATGCACGTTGAAGCCTCCAATAATGCAGGAGCTGAAGAGCCAATCGTCACCACACAATTTAATACCAATGCAAACTTTGACATGATGGATTGTGATTCATTAGAACGGAAGGATTTGTGTCAACCACCACCATCATCGAATAATGGCTCATTTGACGAGTTGTCGACGCACGAATCACTAAAAGAGGCTAATCAAAGGCACAGAAAAGATGAGATCCCAGAGATTGAGATTATTGATCTACTTTCATCCGATGATGAGGCCTCGTCCTTACCGGGGTTATCGGGGGATGCAAATCAATCGCGCAAACGCAAACGCAATCAACGGACGATTGATAATGACGTGGATGGCGTGATTGTGATCGAGAAAAGCTTTACCAACGTCGTCGACGACTTAGTTGCCACTTACTCAAGAGAGAATGAGCATAAAATGACATTTGCATTGAAAGAGGAGATTCTGACTATGGCAATAGGAGTTGAACCCCCCTCGGGTGATAACATCGTTCGGGTGCAAATCAAAATGCCTACTGGCAAGCGTCTTGTTCGAAAGTTCAAGGGGGATGATCAGGTCAAACTAATTTATGCTTTCGTTGCACAATCGAATGACGAGATTAGAGCGGGGAGTGGCTTCAAATTATTGGCAAAGTTTCCTCCGGTGGATCTGTTTGCAAGTATCGACAATAGCATTAAATACTGCGGACTACATGGCGAAGCAATCACTGTGGTCTACACTACCGCTGTGGTAGCTAGCAATGGTGCTACGATGCAGCGCTCTGAGAGGTCGATCAGGTCAAATGAGGCTGCGACGGCAAAGCAATTGCAGCGTGTTGGTAACGACAGGTGGCTAAAATGGGATGGACTGTCGGCGACGATCGAGGACTGGCTACGTGATGTGCCACCCACAAAGGTGCCGCACGATGAAGTGGAATGGATATATGTTTCTCACACTTCTCGTGTATTAGACTCCGATCGCGGTACATTCAACGAGGAACTTTACCGGGATGAGCTGTCCAAAATTACAGCTATCAAAAAGCGAACGAAAAGAGTTATGGAGCCGCAAAAGGCTGAGTGGTCTAATTCGATCCTTCGAATCGCGAAGCACTGTGGGTATACTTCAGGGAAGTGGATATTTCGCATTCTACCTGAGAACGTTGACGAAGAATGGAAGAAGATTGCCATCGCAACTGCACATGGTAAGCTTGGGAGTGGTAGCAAAGTCGCACCGGCAATGGATAATCCCGACCCTATTGTGATTTGCTGCGTATACGTATCCGACTTTTCAAACCGCGCTGAAGTTCGTAGGGTTCTGATTGCTCTGCAGCAGCTTGGTCTGAAAACAAAGATGTGTGGTTTCAAGCCCGATGTCTACACGATGCTCGGTATAGACTCCGGGAACGAGTGGCGATTGAAGCCGACTATCTACTCAGTTGACGAAGCAAACGGCTGGAATGATGATGTCGAACCAGCGACGTACTAAGTCTATCTCACGCGTTCCAGAATAGTTATTGTGATATGGATTAGCTTAATTCGTTGATTATACATATGTATGAATACCATAAATCATTATATTTGTAGTTTGCTTATTAAATACCCAGAAACGGCCAATAATCTCGATAACCCTCCCTCCCACAACAGTGTCAGTTGTCATCAAGTCTGGACCAGTCATTGCGGACCACAAAAATGGGACAGCTGCAATTAGGATTCATACAAACCCATCAATGTAACTCACAGACTGAGTGTGAATCAAAATGACACGATGCCAAACTAACAACAACAGAAAGAACTAAGCTCAAGACAAAAGGTGATACTGCATATTGCCAACCAATGAGACGAGCCATTCCTTCCTTCGAGCTACTGCCACTGAGCTCTACCATAATCATCACATTGTTCGCAGTAGGAGTAATAAAGACTATCATCATTACAAGATAGCATGTTGCGTCAATTTCATCCGGAAATGGAGTGTAATTATGTTCTAAAAACCATGTTGATAATATACCAATGATCGGCATTAGAAGCATTTTACCAATTACAACAGCGATCATCGTTCTGTTCGAAAACTCAATTTCACCAGAGGAGTTCCTCGTGTTGGCTTTTTTCTGAAAGGTTGATGAGAGATTGATACCCAATATCATCATATTTATTGGTATTGCAGATTGACCAACCTGCAAAGGAGGGATGGGAAGTAGAGGATAGTTAGAGTAAAAATCACCGTACAATATAAGTAAATATGCAACGAGTTGCCAACATACCGTATAAATCCCATCATAAACAAATTGTAATGGAGCTTGTCTTCCTCTATGTCCCCATATATTTACTAAAATTCCTCTCAATGATGGAAAACTGGCAATGAACAAGCCAATTAATGACCACGTCACCGGTGGCTGTAATACCTTGCGTGAAATACGTAACAACGTTTCTGTCAACGGTAATACATCATTCCGTTGTATCAAACGTATTTGCTCTTCACTTGGTGTGACTTTGATTCTTCTAACTTTGACTCCATTTGCAGAAAAAGCAGCATTGTTCTTCTTTGCTGTTGGACGAAACTCTTCTGATCCATGCACTTGAAGCAAATTGTCTGTCGGTCGTCTTAACCCAGGCTGCGGTATCAATACTCCGGGGATATGAAAATTAGATTCAGTATCCTCCTCGTTACTATTATCATCATGGAGGGTACCAAATGACAGCTCTTTTACCATGCTATCCAATGTAGCAGAACTGCTCTTAGTTGCACGTCCAAAAGTTTTCTGATCGGAAGTTTCGTAATTGAGAACGTGTGGTATTCGTAGAGATGATTTCCGTTCAATAATTTTCCCAGCATTTGTTGAATCAAGAGCACTCCTAAGAAGAGGATTTGCCTCTACATTTCCACTATTTTCGGATTCGTCGTTGTTACTGTAATTGGTATGCTTACTTTCCTCGGTCGGAGCCAGCAACCACCCCCCTAATCCCCATTGCAATACAGGATACAATAGCAAGTATACACTCAAGAAGGCAATGGGATCAATCTTACCCAACTCTGCCGATGAGGAGAATTGTTTATGTATCACCGATAGTAATGTAATTGCCAGACCTGTCGAATTTGGGAATGCAATCGCTGCCATGCACGCACGCTGCTGGTTGGGTGGGGTATTGGAAAGTTTGGCAACAGTGTATCCCGAGATTAATCCACAAAGTACCACGTAGAATGGCCAGAGTAGGAGCATCCATAGATCACCAATACGATCTGCCACGGAGGGACAAACGAATTCATTATTATCAGTATTATCAGTTTGGTTGTGTCCACCATCACTACTTGGACAATATATGATTTTAGTAAATAGATAAGCTGGGATAGTAATCTGCTGTGCTATCAGCGCCAGCATTGTCTTGCCCTCAGCTGTGACATAATTTTGTCGATGGAGATATAACCCCGTGCCTGCCATTATTGCTGCCGTTCCTACGGCACGGAGCGAGGCAAGGAACGTGGGCCCCAATGACGATAATACCATGATGAAGTATTATTATACTCCTCCATCAGCGGTAGATACCAGACTCAAGGCGAAGTCCGATCCCCAAATGAAAATCCAGATGATTTTATTTCGACAGAAGATCGTGTTGGTTGTTGGACAATTAAGCAGTCGTCGACGACGGGGAGGCTGGTGGCAGACATGCTTCGCTCAACAATGACTAGGAGCTTCTCCTCTACTAACGCTGCATCGGATAATTTGATCACTGTGCGTATTGTGTCCATAAACGACGTTTACGAATTAACAAAACTTCCGAGGTGAGCACGATGTACGAATTCTTGATCATATAATCCGTAGGAAAATATTGTTCTCATCTATCGCGTTCGACCTCTCACTCGTACAGACTAGCCACGTTCCTTCGTTCTCTCGGACCAACGAACAATGTCAAAATCAACGACGATCATCCCTATGACAAAACGATTACACCATCCGCCGTAACACTAGTTGGCGATTTCGTCGCGGCATCGACACTTAGTTCCGTGGATGGTGGACGAGGGCACATCGCTTCATTTCGAGCATGCGGGGTTACTCACGCATCATTGGGGAATCATGAGGCTGACCCACCGTTGGACGTTCTTAGGTTGCGGCTGAATGAATTAACAGCCAAAGGTAATGGACTAGAGGGAGATGGTGGAAAGGCTGTGATATTACTCAATTCCAATGTGAAGGATCTTGGTATTGTGCAGTCCAAGGCATATGATGTCATTGCATCGACATGTGGACGAATCAAACTGGGTCTAATTGGACTCCTTAGCGACGAACCTAACATGTTCCCGAAAGGAACATTCCGGGGACTACAGATTGATAAGGTTAAGGAGACATACGGTAGAATGTTAGACGATGTCGATGCGGACCTTGTAGTCCCAATGACACATCAGAGCTTGAATGCTGACATTGAACTAGCACGGAGCATGATGTTACAGAGTAAAGGTATGGGCGTCATCTTGGGTGGACACGAACATGTCAAGATACATGAGCATATCACACCCGTCGACGGTTGTGACAAGAACGTCGTTGAGATAATCAAAGCTGGTCAAAACTCCGACCGTGCAGCCGTTGTTGACCTTAGGTTTGACCCAATCACGCACAAACTCGTGGACTCGAATGTGCACTTTGAGGAACTCGATGAGCGTCATTCACCGTGTCCGATTGTTGAAAAAGTCGTGAACACTCACCTGGCCGTGCTTGATCGTATGAGTAATTACATTGTTTGTAATACACGTACGATGCTTGCCAATTACTTCCATGACAAGTCGTCTGATAAGATAGGTCGTCTTCCACTATCGTCCGAGTTCACAAGATATGAACAAACAACGGTAGGTGCTTTTTTGTGCACGGCAGTCAAATCTGAGTTAGGAGTCGACGCCTGCGTTATTAATGGCGCACCAATCAAGGGATCAAAGACATACGTTGACGGGACTATGAGTTATGAAGAATTAAGGACCGAATTGCCATTCCCTTTGAAAATTGTAGTGGTAGAAATGACGCGTAGGCGTTTACGGGAGGCGGTTGAATATTCCAGGACGAATGTGGAAAAAGGAAAGTCGTCCATTCCTTTGGAGGATGGGAGGGTGGAACGGAGGGGTTACTTGCAGACTGATTTTGATTATTGGGACAGTTGTGACGATAATGACAATGATGAGAATGAAGTTCTAACAGTCGCTCTGCCGAGAAATCTCTTAAATGGATTTTGTAAGATCAAACCGCTCATGGACCTTCGTGATGAACTTGAATCCAATAATTCCCTCCCGAATGAAGACAACTACGTCAAGGCAATTGACTTAATAGCACGCTATTGTCTTGACGATAGATGGGCCATCATTGCGCAACAACTATCATTTGCTGATCTTGATTTAAATCATGATGGCAAGCTGAGTCGAGAAGAGATACGCAAGGCAATTCGTCATGTCTTGAGAGAGGAGGCATCGGATGCTCTGTTAGATGCTATGATAGACGCAATTGACCTTGACCACAACGGATCGATTAACGAAGAAGAATTCAATCATCTTCTCTCTAAGATAAGGAGCCAAACATGGGAAATCTGAACATAGAATAGCTTGACACATTCAAGGGAAATAACTACTTGAACTTGTAAATAAGACCAGGATTACTTGTACATAAAAATTGTCTGACGTGCGATTCTTTATTCTCTATTACAACCTGCCTTTCATGTTGTCATAACATAGGTTGATTTATTTGAGAAGGATTGGAGCAATGAAAAAGTAAACCACTCTTGAGCATTTTGTATCACACCATTTTCTGAAACAACAGGCCGTTTGGGGTTCATTCCTAAAATTGATTGATTATTTTCCGATTTTCCTGCCTCCTCGTCCCATTCACACTTACCCTCTCCTACATCCAAATGATCGGAAGATGTAGAGATTAGCTCGTCAACAAGTGCCCGACTTTTAATAATGACCAACCTGGGTGATGTGCCAAATGCTGTTTGCACCCAATGAATCATATGTACAACTGCTTTTAGTTCACGATTTCCCCCAATATCAATTAGTATTACATCTGGACATCTATCATCGCCCGTCGTGGCGTAAGTGATCGCATTTTTGGGGTTGGTCATTGCATCAACTTTATGAAAATTTAGTGTCACACCCACAGCAGTCATCTTATCGTTATCGGAGTTGCCCTGAGGTAGTAAATAATTCAACTCGGACATGACACGATGCTTTGCTTTTTCTATCATATCAGAGCCAGTATCGAATGCAACGACTTTCCCTCCCTCTTTTACTACTCCTTTATCATCTTGCTTACATGATGTATTAATATGCAGCAATATCAAACGTCTCAATATTAGCGCGGTACATTGCCCCGTGGAACACCCTATTTCTAAAACCTTGTCATAAGCTCGGACATGCGATGACGCCAACTGTCTGTAATTTGTTGTATCTGGTGTGAGCAGTATTAATGAATGTGTGCGCTTTTGTTCGTCGTTGGAATCGATAATGTCATACACCGGGAACAATCGGGATGGTCGTATTCCTGTTTTGATAGGATCACATTTACTATTCATGTCAGGGCAGTGCTGCTGTACTGATACTCGTACATCTTCGACTAACGTCTTTCTCTTCTTGTGTACTCTCAAGTGGGTAGTAGCTTTGGGTAATGTTGTTGTTGATGAATCGTTCGAAATCGCGACGATGCGTCCGGAGATACCTAATTCCTTCACGGACTTGGGGCGAATATACACATTGCTGCCAAGATATACAGCTGCTTTGCGTAGGATCTTTTTTCCATCACCGATGCTGTCAGGTGGTGGGAGATGAAGTCGCCAGATGCATTGATTCATTTGTAATGGCATACGTGTAGTCTTTCACCACCCCGCCTGCCTACCTACATAATATGATCTCATCGGTTGTATTAGTTGTATTGTTTGGAACACTGTCTCGGCGGGAAGCCATAAACTGGGGTCGGTTTGAATAGTAGTTAGGAGAATCAGGATACGATGGCGACGAACGCCTGCTGCGCGCTGAGTGTGGAGAGGAGAGGGGCGTCAGTCTCAAGACATGTAAAGCTTGTATGCACGCCAGGTATTGCAGCGCCGTGTGCCAACGAAATCATTGGCCGAAGCACAAAACTGCATGTAAATTGCGAGCTGCCGAGCTACGTGATGAGGCGCTTTTCAAGGACCCACCGCCGAAGGAAGACTGCCCCATTTGCTTCCTGCGGGGGGAGGTATCTCGGGCTCGACACTGGCGTACAATCTATACGCCTCCCCGCACAACGTCGACGTCGTCCTGTGCGAATCGCGCGATTATCTCGGGGGGGAATGTCCAATCGGTAACACATGTCGATGACGGGCGGCAACAACGATTCATATACGAGCTGGGTCCCAACTCCTTCGCCACCAAGCCTTCCATAATATGCATCTCGCACGACCTTAATATAAATGATTGAATTAGTATTCGCCAATGACTCATTACCACCCTGGGTCAATTATAATAACAAGTTACACCCCCTGCCCAAGGGGAAGGGATCCAAGGGCCCTGCTGGACAATTGGAATTATTATTTGGTAGTAATGGTATTGCAAAGTTTGCTTTAGTGGGGGATTTACTCAGTTGGCCTGGAAAGATACGTGCTGGAATAGGGGCATTTATTGGACATGCTTCTCCTCCTTCGTCGTCGTCTTTGCCGTCATCATCATCATCATCATCATCTACAGGAGGAGGAGGAGAGAAGGTCGAAGAAACGATTAAAGAATGGGTTATACGTATATTAGGCAATGAGGTATTCTACCGTAGACCATTCGTCTCTGGCGTGTATGCCGGTGATCCCACTCTACATTAAGTATGTCAGCGGCATTACCTAAAAATATGTAATATCGAATCTAGGTCATATGACAAATCATGGAATAAATTGGGTTGTGCATTGTTTTATGGTGGACTAGTTAGGCAAATCGAGTTAACTAAAGAACGTAAGGCCAATCCGCCGGACACAACTTGGGGGTTGATTTTGAATATGGTAATCCTGGTAGTTTGTTACAAGATCGGGAGAAGGCAATTGAATTATGGACTCAGGCCGCAGAGGGGGGGTCCAGTCGGGCATTGTCAACGTTACCTTTGGGTACGGTTGGGATGGACATTAATTGATATTGTGAAGAAAAATACGTCTCGTGGTGGCGATGATGGAGGAGGATATTATTACATAGCAACATTTGAAACATCCACCGGTAATAAACGTATGATTGATATGGGTATGTGGTAATTATAGGACTGGTGTGGCATTCCCCGATTGTGTTACCTTTGGTTATGAACATGCCTAAATTGTGGCAGACTATTTGAAGACCAAGAAGAAGAAGGAGAAGAGTGGAACTGCTACCGCTGCAGCAATAAAAGCAGCAACAACAACAACATTGAACAATGCCAAAGAGGATTTGAAGGTGCCCTACTTTTTAACTGTAGTCTAGAGAGAGTGAGAGGAAAATAAAATGACTTTTTTATCACTACTACAATATGTATCATTTGTTCTACTTAATATGATCACATCACTGCCTAGAATTCATGGTGACAAAGAAGTACTAATCATGTTGAGATTCGACACGTGAGATTGATGGCAGGTTAACGTAAAGTTTTCATTATAATATCTTTAATACAACAAATAACATCATCTTTACATTGCTAACACGCTCGACAAAGCGCCTCAGGCATTTGTGCCTTTCTTGTACAATTCTTCTAAACTCCTCAACGAGGACAACTTGAACTAAAACTAATAAACAATGCTAACACACGTGACAAAAGTAGAGTCACCACTTCAATCGAAAGAACTACCTCTAGGTGAAAAGAGCCCCAACAAATGGTAACGTGGCACTGTTGCCAATATCCGAAGTGAAAGCCTTCTCAAATACGCTTGTGACAAAGACCCAGTCTGCCTTGATTTCAGCAGAGGTGACAGTGAGCATGAGGAAGCCACGCTGGGAGGCATCCATCCACTTGAGATCATTGATAATGCCAGTAAAGATTGAAGCTACTAGGTCAGCAGAAACTCCTGCAAGATACTCCTCAAACCCTGGTGAGCTGACAGAAGATGTTGCCAACATAGTCCCAATTTTGGTGTCAGCAGCTAGTCCACCTGGAAGATAGCCACCGGTGGTAATGTCCGCGTGCCAGGCATTGTGCGTGTCACCTGCCAGAACCACCAACTCACGGCCAGTACCGAGTAACTGATTATAGACGGAGGTAAGCAACAGTTCACGTTCAATTGGATAGCCATCCCAAGCATCAAGATTGTACCCAAACATTGGATTCTTGGTGGGATCAAGTAGATCTTGCTGTTCTGGAGTGCGTTCGCCTGCTGGCGTGCCTTTTGCTGTCAAATAAGCTGTAGCGGCAGCAAGCATCCCTGGTAGGTCTGTAACACCTTCAGGTCCTAAGAACTGGAGGATGCTGACTGGGATTTCCATCCGAGCCATTAATACTTGCTGGCCAAGGATTTGCCATTGACCTGGCGAGTCAGTGAGCTTCGCATCCAACCAGTTGAATTGATCTGTTCCCAACATCGTGCGAGTTGGTGAGAAAACATCTGGAATATTGGTATATTCTCCTGCCTTGTCCCTACCAACCAAGCGTGTATCAAGCATGTGGAGCGAAAGGAGGGCACCGAAATCAAAGCTACGATAGATAATCTCCTTCGATGGTCCAGTACGAATAGGCATCCACTCATGATAGGCCTGGATAGCAGCAGCCTTGCGGACTTCATAAGATCCCTCTGAACTCGGATCATGATTCGCGGCACCATCACGATAGGAATCATTCGCAACCTCGTGGTCATCCCAGACAGCAATCATTGGCATTGCAGCATGCATCAACTGAGCATCTTGATCGGATTTGTACTGCGCATGACGCCTGCGATAATTCTCAAGTGTCGTCACTTCAATGACTGGATCAGACTTTCGACCCATTGCAACCCTTGTTTCGAGGTTGTTGCGTGTGCAATATAGAAGGCAAATAGAAGATGTCGAAATACGAAGTACATGAGATAATATCATTTACAATCAATAAACAAAGGAGTTCACAGTTGTTGTCCAGTGGAATTTACTCACGCCTGACCCGATGCATATCCTCCAGCTTCGTACCCATAGATGTAATCGCCTAGAAACACAGCAAATTTGGCACCACGCGTGACAGCTTCCTTATAGGCATGGAAGTATTCACCTGGATAGTTGGCACAAGAGAACACAGCCAGCTTCAGCTCATTCACATCCCCTTCAGGCAGTGTCCTAGTTTGACCGACAGGTGAGTAGTAGGAACTACCCATCTTGAAGCGATAGTAGTACTCGGACCCTGGGCTCAAACCAGTTACATCAACCTTGGCCGTATATCCATTGGCGGAATTCGCCGTGACCTGTCCTGACTTGACAATCGATAGGTAGTTTACATCCCCTGACACATGCCACGTGAGAGTACCCTTACCTTTTACGGCAGTCCAGATGATGACTGCGTCGGCGAGAGGATCTCCGCTTGCCACACCGTATGGAAACTTTGCACTTTCAACCTTACCTCCCTTGGCTGTTTTGGAATCTCCTCCGTATCCTTGACCTTTGTCTCCTTTTGCTTGTAGTACACGTCCATTCCTTGCATCGCCGTTGGCCGTGGCGGCCTTCACGAGGGGGTATCCATTGGCAGCGGCCTCCTGCTGCTTGGCGTGTACAACCTGCCGTAGTTGCTACTAGGGCAGAGGCGATGATTGCGGCAAAGATCTTCATGTTGTACATATTATGGTGAGGAACCATGTATTCTTAGATTCGTCTCCTCTCCGACGACAAGCATTCGCGGATTTCATGTGTGAAAAAGATGCATATGTAAGATTCACTTCGGTAGTCCGCATTTCAAGACATTTCAATAAATTGAGATTGTACATATTGGAGACAGAGGACAGTCACCTACGCCACAGTCGGCAAACTCACTAAAATGAATTTCTGGCACTCGTCGCTTTTGGCAAGCTCCTATCAAACACACCACTCCACACACACATTATTCTTTTGGAGGTACTCCTAAAGCCCGGCAGCCCTTATTGCTCTCCTGTATCCTGTCTCCTGTATCCTGTCACGCTCTCACGTGCATACAAGTGGAACTAAGCCCGCCATGCGTTTGTTAGGGTTTCTTGTAATTACCTTAACCCTTTGTCTACCGTGGCAAGTTTTTGGCAAGTTTTTTTCAGTACCGAGCCTACGTAGGAACTAGTCGCCCATTCAAGAATCTTAAATAGGGTCGATATCGAGAATAGATAAATGTCATAAAAACGGCCGTCATATATTAAACTATTAATATCTATGGATAGACGACTATCCGAGCTTCCTAAT
>Ga0247832_1007178_pt1 | contig 11785 bp, 12 predicted proteins | sample LaCruzMarch2015__10_FD_192407 | JGI IMG/M metagenome (GOLD analysis project Ga0247832, IMG submission 192407) | Freshwater microbial communities from meromictic Lake La Cruz, Castile-La Mancha, Spain - LaCruzMarch2015_4m | ecosystem: Environmental > Aquatic > Freshwater > Lake | place: Spain...
ACAGGCTGATTGTTGTTGTTGTATTCCATCTACATTTTGTATCGTGAATAACGATTCTTCTCATCAACCTGTATCCATTACTTCTTGCTGTGCGTCGTCGTCATTATATAATATGCATCGAATGCACCGCCAAATATAGCCATAACTCTCATTGTAGCCAGCAGATTGGGTAATGCATGTTATGATTGATGCAACATCATCTACCATTGTCGCATGCCAAACGCGTCTTAAAAGCAATTTAGACGACCAAGCGCGACATTCCCAGCCACCAACATCGTCAAAAGGACACACATCAGAGTGTCAGGCGACGGTGACACGGGGGTAGGCCGTCAGTTGCACTAAAGGCTCGATTTCATCACCGGAATGGGTTTTCAGTGTTTTTTTGGGTGTTTCGATTAATTTACAATGGGCCCGCCAAAATTTAATCTCCGTTCTCGTCGAGATTTCACCACCGGTGGTCGTCAGACGACCAAACCAGTACCCAAACCTTGATCGCCTAGGCCGTGCGAGTCCGCCGATACCCTTACTTTGGTCAAATTCAACAAATTTTCGAAAACGACCCGAGGCGGGTCGTTTTCGCCGGCCCGACCCGAGGCGGGTTGCGAAAACTGATCACTGATCACGGATCTATTATTAACTATTCGTTACAAATTTTAACTCAAGAGATCTTCTCTATCATTAATAAAGTACATCTATTGCCTGATCCAAACAACCTGGTCCACCTCCCCCCATAATTCTTATTTATTCTTAACAATGAAAATTTGATCTTCCGCTGGTGCATCTTCTGTCATTAAGTTCTTGATTATGTCCATGACACTTGAAAGTGACCCCCCTGACAGCTTTACCATTGATTTGAACTTTTCCTCATTTACCTCTACACCGTTAATTGCCTTAATCCTGGCAATAAGGTCGCCCACCTCATCGGGATGGATTTGCATACTATCATCTTGATCACTCCGAATAACAACTTGGAGTAAATTTTGTAATACACTTGCTCTGAGATTTTTCTTCATTTGTTTCAATATTTCTCTATTCTCCTTCACCTGATCTGCAAAGGTCGCAACACTTTGACCCTGTGTCTGTGTAATGACGTCTAATGCCTGCTGAACATCCTCTAATTTATCAACAGTGTTGGACAGATCTCCCACTGTCTCTGCAAGTCTTGCATTCTCAGACCCAAGTCGGTCCACCTCTTTCTTCACTGCCTCGTGTGTTTCCTTGAGTGCTAATATATCCGTAAGCTTTGTCTGTTGATGGTAGGCATACGGACCAATTATACTACTCATTAAACCCGCAACATAAACTATTTTTGTTGCTGGATTCAATACCATTGCTAGGACGGACGTACCAATCGAAATGACGGCTATGAATCCAGAGAATATTTCCATTGGCGTATTCGCCTTGACCATTCCTAAACGCTTTCGTGACGACTTTGGTGCGGCGGCGTTGGCTGGTCCTCCTCCCTCCTCCATCACATCAGCACTTTCGCCAGGCATATTCATATTGTTCTCCCCGTACAATCCTTCTCTCTAAATACGCCTGGATTTTTCTTGGATTTGGGCTCCCGTCCCCTCCAACCCAAACCTCCTAAACCAACGCCAACAATGTTATCCGCCGTAGCAGTACCCTCCGCACGCGTCGGTAGCCGGCGGACCATGTCAACAGTGGCACCTAAAATTCATAAATATAAGGATGCTGCACCTGATCTTGTTAAAACTCGCCCTCCTCCTGGACACGAACATGTAAGTTTCTAGGAAAATTCAGCTCCGTATCTTTTTGATTTTGTCCCCAACTCGCCGCAGTTGTAATAGAAAAGGTCCGAACTCTTAATGGATGGGGGAGTGGAGGGGGGGGGGGGGGGGGGGCTGCAATAGTTTCATTATCAACGAGACTTGTATTTTTTTGTCTCATCCCTCTTTTCATGTACATATAAATATCTGTAATGTTACACACACTTTGTATCGGTACAATACAGACGGTCTTTGAGCCTCCATTTAATCCTTTGGTCGTTGGACCTGCCGTCATCGGGGTCCTTTGCACTGGATATGGGATGATGTATTTTGGAATGCGTCACCAGCAGTACAAGCAGGGATACTGGAAATAAATATTCGGAATTGTTATTTTCTTGGTGGGGAATATGTATTTGTTGTAGGAATGTGTTGCTTGAACGAACAAAGATGGTGTAGAAGTTCATTGGTCTACATAATCTTATGGGGTCGTGGAGTGGAATGTATCATAGCAGGGTGCCGCATCCCGTCTAATGCTTGTAAAACACAAAAATAACACAGATTTATACGTCTATTAGTGTATTCAACTCATCACTGTTTAAAGATCAACCTTAACCGAACGTGGACCGTGAGTATCGCAACTTGAGCAAATCTGAAACCTCCTCGAGTTCTTTTAATGCCCTATCCAAATCATCTCTAGTATGACCGGCTGAGATACAGAATCGCGCACGTGACATCAATATAGGTACTGCTGGAAATCCGACAACAACCACGGCAAGGCCTCGCTTCAGACACTCACGCGAAAAGGCAGCGATTTTAGTGGGGTTGTAAAGCATGACAGGCATGATCGGACTGTCGTAGTTGCCAAGGACATGCAAACCCATGTCAGTTAGGCACATACGAAAGTAGTTGGAATTATCCCGCAGAGCATTGAGTTTATGCTTTCCAATGTTTGTTCCGTCTTTTCCCATTATAACCTTTAGATCGCAAGAGCATCCGAGAAATATGTTGAGTAAGAGTTTGAAAACAAAAACGGTACCATATCGCATACAACAAAAAGAAATACCCTTACATTGAAGCTGCTAATGATCTGCTGACAGACCACGGGACTGAGAGAATTGTGATACACACTACCAGAACACTCTCGTCGTAATTTATCAATCACTCTCTTGTCCGCAGCGACGTAACCCCCCATCCCCCCAAAACTCTTGGTAAATGTCCCCATCAAAACATCAACGTCACTGGGGTCGACGCCAGTGTACTCACAGCATCCCCGCCCAGTCGGTCCCATCGCCCCAATGGAGTGTGCCTCGTCAAGGTAGACGTACGCTCCATACCTCTTACACGCATCAACGACGGCCCGGAAGTTGCAGTACTCGCCCTCCATTGAGTATATTCCCTCCACGACGACAAGAATACGATTCCACGGTCGTCTCGTCCGGGGCTGTCCGTAAACAATTGCCTCCCGTAATATCATATCAAGGTCTGTGGCATCATTGTGACGGAAGGTCCGTATCGCAGCACCCGACGCTCGTGCACCATTGACTATGCTTGTGTGATTGAGTTCATCACTAACAATAAGATCTCCCCGTGATGCGAGTGCAGGTATGACAGTCGCATTTGTATTAAACCCCATATTGAGTGCTATAGCATCCTCTTTCCCAACGAACGATGCCACAATCTTCTCAACCTCGCGATGCAAAATTGTCGTCCCATACTCTAATCGACACGATCCGACGGAGGACGGGAGTGACGATAGACTCTCAATGACGTCTTGACGGCATGTGACATCCCAATCATCTGCAAAGCCAAGGTAATTATACGATCCAAGATTGAGACACCGTCGAACAACCATACCGTCAGATGTTTCGGCATAGTGCTCCCCCGATCGGTATGAGACCCTTACTCCGTCACAGCCGTCACGATCCATCGTCCTGAGATTAGATAATGGTCCTAATACTGACATAGTTTTATTCCCATCATGTGATACACGTTCTAAAACTGAAATCGTCGCGCCCGGTCGTGATGCGATGGGTCGGTTGAAGCAGTCTTGGATGCGATGGTAGAGTCGTCGAGTGTAGAAATTCTCCCACGATTTTAGTAACGGTGCATACCTCGCCGGATCGTTCGATGGATGGTTATGATGAGTGCCCATCTCTGAATTCATTGTCGTCATTGCTGGATTACATTGCCGAGCCGATCGAAAGTAGCGACCTTTACGAAATACGCTAGCGCATAGATCACGAACGTGACCAGTAGCGATAAGGACAACATACCCAAGGTAGGTTGTCACTGCAGCGAATATTGTAATGTCGTGGTGGATTGGTGGTGGTGGTTGTGATGATGCGTCAAAGTTGTTGTCTTTGGCAAAACGTCGCGCTCCGTGTCTAATCCCGTCCATCTGCCGTAACCTCTCCATTCGTTGACGGACGTCTGAATATGGATCATCGTCGATGAGACTATGCCACTCCCCAGCTGCTTCCCCAAACACGCCACCACTCCCAGAATCAATAATTGGTGGAGGGGGGATCGTCGTGGCACTTTCATAGTAGGAGTGATCCCGCCGCGAGCCGCCACCGATTAAAGGGGAGGATGGTGCGGATGAATGCGCTGAGGAGACCTCTGTGAGCGGAGGTGTTGACGGTGGACTCACACTCAGTCGATAATCATTGTCGCTGTCGTCAAGTGCGTCATACGCAGCCGGTGAGTAGAGGTCGGTGCGACGCCGACGAGGATTCGTTCCCATTTGGATTTATTCTTTTGGTAAAATTCAAGACGACAAGACGACGGTGAATGTACGTGTGATGATCTCTCTAGATAATGACGGATAGGAGGGAGGTTTGCGGCGGAGGCTCGGCACTATGATCTACCCCCAACGCATTGACGGGTGTGGTAAGTGTTGTGCTTTTTCTCGTTGCTCTCTCTCCTCTCTGGTTCGTGTAGAATGGTACGATAGGCCGTGTCGTACGAAGATTTCTACTATGTTATTTGGCTTGCAACCAGTCGTGGCGGTGGTTACATCTATGCTCCTCGCGCCGGTAGTAGTCTCCTTTGCGCCTACCGTCCGACGACCGCTGCCATTGACGTGTGCCTCGGCGACGAAATCTAATGAAAATGACGAAGTAGTACCCAACGTTCGTCGCGACGTCCTCCACCTATCAACTTCAGCAGCAACTATTATATCATCACTCGTCGCGTCTTCTCCCAAACCCGCGTTCGCTGGTGGAAATAGCAAATCGCGCACGGTAGGATATGAGGTTCAGCATACCGAGGCAGAGTGGTCAAGTCTCCTATCACCCACACAGTACTTTATTCTGCGACAGGGAGGGACCGAGTCACCCTATTCATCAATATTAGAGAGTGAGGAACGACAAGGGATATACACTTGTGCTGGATGTGGTACATCTCTCTTTGATGCAACACAGAAATTTCATTCGGGTACAGGCTGGCCTAGTTTTGCGAATATAGTCAATGACAATGTCGAGAGGGAGGACGTATCACGTATACAGTATCAACTTGCGGGGGCCGAGGTACGATGTAAGACCTGCGGTGGTCATTTGGGTGACGTATTTGCTGACGGATTTCTATTTCCGGGCACGCCTGCGATTGTAACGGGTAAGAGATACTGCATTGACGGAGCAGCGTTGGCATTTGTTCCAAAGGATGGGCGTGGTGAAATAGACATTGTGATGGGGGATACACCTCCTCCAAAAGGGGCAAGGAGTCCTATGTTTCCTGGGTGAAAATATAATTTAAGGACCCCAGTGCCTTTCTGAAACGAAGGCTCGCAGTTTGTTCGCAAGTTTGTGGTGCTCCCTCATCCTCACCACATGGTTGTTGTGAATTAATTACCTAGTTATTCGTCCTCGGCATATCTACAGTGGATTGACGGTTTCAGGGTAAGAAAACTAGAGTGCTGATGGAATGTTGTAGAGTGGTAGTCTTTTTTGTACGAGCTGTGAGATTGTTAGAAGCATTTTACACTTAGCGATCTTGATTGATTATTCAATACTACTTGACTTTCACACTCAGTTCAAATATCCAACAGAAGACATCCACCACAACAGAATGTATTTATCTCTCCAACGAATCCTGTCTCTACTTCAGAAGAGGCATACCATTATTCATTTCTCGCGCAATGCACAAAGATACAGCTTAGCAATGAATGTGTTGTTATTTGTTAAAATTCCCAGTCTCTGGATCCGATAGGGGCTCCGCCGTTGTCGTGTTGAGGTGGAGATGGTGGATAATGATCAGATCCATCGCAACCTATCCGACTGGATAGTACTAAATGGTGGTACCATAAATCCCAAACTCTCTCTTCTCGTGCCCGATGACAATGATGACAACGAGACGACAACGACGATGACAGCCGGTTCTAGATTTGCACGACGACGGGGTATTTTCGCGAAGCACGGTTCGATAGCGAAGGAGGAAGTGTTAATACGCCTCCAGTGTAATTTGGCCCTGGATGGTCGTGATCTACCGTTGAGCTACGAGCTCAATGTCTCGTCTTCATTGTTATCATCACCGAGAAGAATAAATGCGTCTCCCTGGTTACGTTGTCTCGCAGCACTCGTTATCGCTCGGTGTGAAAGTAGGAGTAAACACCATCGGATCGATTTGAAAGGAGGGGGAGGAGACGATGAGGTAGCATACAGCAACAACAAATACGATCACTACCTTGCGTCTCTTCCCGATGAATATGACAGTCTCTTGAACTGGTCAGTGGGTGAGATACGACTATTTCTGGTCGGAACCTCGTTGTGTGCAATGATGTCGGGTGGTGACAATGAAAAAATAATGCAGGAACGGTTTCGCGATAATGTTGACCCTTACCTTTCTTTCCTCAGAGACAATGGTTATTTTCGGGATGAGGAGGAGGATGATGGAGTAAATCCAAAGCGTCAGAAGACAACGACTCAATTAGTGAAGGAGAACGCAACTAACACTGACGTGCAATCGTCGAGCGATGGACTGGGTAGTCTGTACCCTCTCTTTCTAGCTGGATGTATGTGCATCTCAACCAGAGCATTTCATATGCAGTCTTCTTCTGCTTTAGCTGGAACTAGTGACTATCGCAGCGATGGCACCTATAGTGGACCATATCTCCTCCCCTACATCGATTTATTGAACCATGCATCGAATGGATCGCCGGAGCATGTTACCACATTATGTCGGGATGCCGATGGTGCGTTCGTTATGGTGGCCGAGAGAAATATAGTGGAAGGCGAAGAGATTCGCCATTCTTACGACTCGGGAGCACTTGCGGCCGACAGAGGTGTCGACAACAACGAATGCAAATCGACGGTGCACAATCGGAGTGGAGGATCAGGCCCATTGAATTCTGCTCAATTGCTACAAACCTTTGGATTCGTTAATGTAAACGAATCGTCCCGCAAATTATTGGCCTACTATCAAAAGACGGACGGAAGTATCGCGTCCATTCTGACTAACATCACACCGGCAGTCCTCTCTAAAGTGGAAATATGTCACAGCTGTGAGCAAGTCTTAACCTCTTCGTATCCGGATGAACTTCGTAGATTTATGGATGAATCGGGTCTGTTGGAAGAGGGCTGGGAATGTTGGCAAATGCCTCCACCTGAAGCATCTCGTGAATTATTGACATCCTTGCCGGATGAATACGTTGTCTCATTCCCTGCAAAGGTATCCGATGAATTAATCACAATATGTTGCCTGCATTTCTTGCCTCGTGATGTAATCGATGATCTCATCGACAGGAGTCAAACGCAAAACTTTATTCTTGGATCCGATGCATTAGATGATTATTTCCTCGGTAAAATGGTTCTAAAATCAATTATCAACGTCGTGAATAATAAGTTGACGTCATACATATCTAGTTCGGAGGTCAGCCAAGGCCATGATCATGATAAACGATGCTTAGATTTTGTGGGAGGGCTATACCTGTCGGAATATCGAAGTGGTGACTCGTTTTGCTGGGGCGAGAATGGCCTAATGGACGCCAATGTACTGTCGAAATTATCATTGTTTCCTCATGGAGGCGAATGGGTGCAAAAGTTCATGCACGGCATGATTATTTCATTGGAGGAACGAGCTTGTTTACTTGAGCTAAAGAATAATGCTTTGGAGATGATTATGCGACTCGATGAAGCAAGCACTTAAACCTCAGTATCTCGATAGAACTCGCAATGTACTTGCTAATGCAATAGACACAATTATAACGACGACTTTCTTCTTTTCATTCCGCTTTTGATGTTTCTAAATCCCAGCAGGGATTCCCTCGTGTCAAAATTGTAACAGGGTCTCCTACTCTAATCGAGCTCCTGTAACTGTCGCCATTCAGTACTGCATTCTGAGCAAAAAAGACATCAACGTCACTGGTCCCAAGAACCCGAAAGTCTGAAAGAGTTTCCAGTGGTTCATCTCCTCTTTTGCCTGTAATTTGATCCGTACATGACTGTTTGCACCTTGGGCATCCTTTCGACATGTGCAGAATCACAGCGTTCTTTCCTATGCCAATCTGTATCATTTTCCAGTTGTCCTCGTCGAATGGCTTTGATGTGTCGCTAATTACAATGTTCGGACGAAATCTACTCATTGGCAGCTGATCCTTGCCTTTATCGTTCAGTCTTCTATTGAGTTCATCAAGTGATGCTTGTGTAGCAATTAATATTGGAAAGCCATCCGTCAAACCTCCCTGCGGTAAACATCCAAACAATCCCACTCTAGCAGCATCAGGACAGTACCTTTCATCCACTGCTCTCACACTTGATTCAGACAGCGATACGACTCGAACATCTCCAAAGCTCGGATCATCGATTGACACAATTTTCGCCACAAATGCTGCGACCTCATCCCCAACATCGATGACCTCTACTGTGTCACTCCATATTCCAGCAATATATCGAACTGGCATAACGTTTAATGTTGAAGGATGGATATTGATGTACACGTGTGAGTCTGGTAAAAGCGATGACGATAGCTTGATAAGAGTTTTCGTCTCCTTTCCATCATCGTCAGATATCACAATAGGTTCCGTCGCTTCGATCGTTGCGAGACTGGGCGACTGTCGCTGCGTGAAAAATCGATGAGATGATATTTCTCCAACCTTTGGATTTGGTCGGACAATCATCAATCGACGATCAGCGACGAGACCATGCTGATCAAATTGAGTTTGAGCTAGGGGAACTGGTTGAAGTGATTTTACTGGATGAATGAATATACCCGACACAATCGGTCGCACATCTTCATCTTCGTCTTCGTCGCGGCGAAAGCGTGAAATTCGTCGCGCCTCCCATCGCGCTCTGTGTGATTTATTCATGGATTTAATGATCATGGCGAGCTTGTTCCAATGCACAACGAGGATAGTGATTGCGACGATGGACGCCGCTGCTACGGAGGGGTCTATCATTATGAAAGTGAATTAGACAACGACCTCACTGAGACGGAGAAGAAGGGATGTAGGTAAACAAATACGAGTGTAGTATGTAAAAGAAATGATTTTCGCATTGTAGCTGGGTGGGAGAATGGCGGACCAACCATGGCTGAGAACACGTAGAGGGCCACCGAAGCGCTTGCGGCGTGATGAAGATCAGCCTGCCGATTCGTCGTCATTGGAGGGTGGTATTCCATCATCCCTAATGCCGCACCTCGGTTGGACAAGATTATCGTCACACTCCAACAATACGCGTCACGAACGACTAGCAGCGCGACGACGGGCGATGAGAGATCGCAATGACGGTGATCGTCGGATGAAGGTTATGGGATGCGCCATTGTGAGTAAATCGTGTGGATCTCTCGTTCCCATTATTTCCAATGTTCTCAATGCTCGTTAATACGTACTCGAATGGAAAATATCCTCCCGTCATTCCTCGACAAGTTCTTCATACATAATCCGCCAGAATCAGGTGGTGATACGGTGTGGTTCCAAGGTCGATTCTTTCCATCGACGAGCAGTGGTAATGGTGGTAGAAGCATTGGTGGAGACAGCAATGATGAGAACCGGCGTTATAATTCACCCACATCGGTGCTATTGTCATCCGAACAGATCAATCGTCCGATTATGGCGGAAAATTCGTGGGGAATCTTGGCAACACAGAATGCACTCGTTGACGAATGTCTTGCTTGTGAGGAGGGTGGGTATCGTGAGTTAGACCTAACCTTTGTTCGCCGAAAAACGAGGCGGACAAGGAGGGAGGTGGTTGGTGAAAATAACAAAACAACCACTGCGCGATGGGCGGCGTGTGATATTGTCTGGACAGGTGGTAATATGATGACTCTCAATGCCTCATTGCACGCTGGTGACTGTGACGACGAAGACGACGTGAAATTTGAACCCCGCAAGCTCGTGGAGGGAGATGCCGCTATGTCTATCGCGACTAGGTATTTCCCTGAAATGACAAAGCGTTTGCGCATACACAACGTACTGTCTTGCGACAATGAAAGTTTACTGTCGTCGTCATCATCATTGTCGTCGTCGTCCGCTGGTGGTAAAAGGAGTCGGAGCGTGGACGAGGAGGAGGAGGAGAAGAAGAAGAAGGAGGAGGAGGGTAATGTGCCCATGGTTATCATCGGTGACATGCAAGTGATTGCGCCAACGTCGTTTGTTAGGATGAAGGGGGTGGCGCTGGATGACCACAATGATAAATGGGATGAAGATGCTAATTCAATCTGATATCAATGGTGGCTATCTGTCGTCGTGATTGTATATCATCTGCTTGTATCTAACCCAATCTACTACAATTCAATTAAAGTGCATTGACACTAAGCATAAGATCCATGAAACAATTCAATGTCATGTCATAGTTTCTCACACTAATACATAAAACAACTCTAGAGGAGGATACCTTTTAAGTGCAGTTTACGAAAAATATCTCGTCCCCATCAAATTCAGTGTCATTCATCATACTTTTTATGACACTCATTATAGACTGAATTGAGCCTCCTGATTCCAGAACAAGCTTCTTGAAAGGTTCTTCGTTGACAGTGACTCCATCAATCTCTTCTAATTTTACCATTAGTTCATCAATTTCGTGTTCGCCAACAGTCATGCTTCCATCTTTGTCACTTCTTATGACCACCTGTAGCAAGTTTTGGAGAATATTAGACTTCAGGCCAGATCGCATCCTACGCAGTATATCGCGATTGTCTCTCACTTGTTCTTCAAGTGCCTCGATACTCATGCCTTGCTGCTGTGTGATTGCATCTAATGCCTGTTCTACGTCTTCCAGGCGGTCGACTGTTGCCGAGAGGTCGACTACCGTATCATGCAGTCGGTTGTTCTCTTGCCCGAGCCTATCGACTTGCTCAGAAAGGGCCGCATGAGTTTCCTGCATAGCAACTATATCCGTAAGCTGCTTCTGTTGATAATAGGCGTATGGACCAATTGCACTTTCCCCCAAAGAGAACAGATAATGGACGATGATGATGTATATTTTCGGGCATGATTAAATTAGGATACGTGCTCGAGCATGGAGTGGGTTGTGCACTTTGCAAATTGATAGTACGTACCATGAAAGTCCGCCCGCTGCAAACACAAGGTTAGTTGGTTGTAAAATCATGGCAGCTGTAGATGCAGCGACAGATGCCGCTGCGATTATTCCCGTCAATATTTCCAAAGGCGTGTTTTCTGGAATAGGCTGAACCTTGCTTTGAGGCGCAGCAGTGATATCAGACACCGTATCGGTGTCGTCATCAGCCGACTCTTCATCGCCTGATGCCCCCATCCTAGTTCGGTGTTTGGTTAGTCGAATATTTGTCTTCGAGAGGTTAAGGAAGTCTATCCAGGGAGAAACGAAAATGAAAAAAATGCGAAGAAGAAATGATTTCGGGGAAAAGAGATCCAAAAGAGATAGATAACAAGATAAGAGTGAGTCGAGGATACCTTTTAAGTGTAGTTTACGAAAAATATCTCGTCCCCATCAAATTCAGTGTCATTCATCATACTTTTTATGACACTCATTATAGACTGAATTGAGCCTCCTGATTCCAGAACAAGCTTCTTGAAAGGTTCTTCGTTGACAGTGACTCCATCAATCTCTTCTAATTTTACCATTAGTTCATCAATTTCGTGTTCG
>Ga0247832_1007187_pt1 | contig 11775 bp, 10 predicted proteins | sample LaCruzMarch2015__10_FD_192407 | JGI IMG/M metagenome (GOLD analysis project Ga0247832, IMG submission 192407) | Freshwater microbial communities from meromictic Lake La Cruz, Castile-La Mancha, Spain - LaCruzMarch2015_4m | ecosystem: Environmental > Aquatic > Freshwater > Lake | place: Spain...
ATGCCGCGATTTGTGGCAAGCCAGCGCCAAAAAAGAGGATGGGGAGACCCGTTTGGTTCGCGCGGTGAATCGCAACAATCAGCGCTGCCAGTTCCGGTTCTGCAAGATATTGGAGTTCGTCGATGAAGAGGCTCCAACCGCGCTGCCCCGCTTGCGCTGCCCGTCCCACGGCTTGGAACAAATCGACAAGGTCGAATTCGAGATTGCCGCTGTCCGCAACGCCGGGCTCTGGATCAACGGCGATCTCTACGTCGCCAAACTTGATTTTGAAGGCGCTGGCGAAGCCTCGGAGGGCGCGCATGCCAGAATGGGCCGCCGCCTTTGCAGTCTCGACTCCGGACAGCTTGCGTAATGCTTGGTGGAGCTTTGGATAAAGCTGGTCCGCAAGTCGCCCTGTTTCAGGCGCCTCGATGAATGAGGTGATATGGTGGTGCTTCTGCGCCAAGGTCTCGATGGCGTTGAGGAGTACGGTCTTCCCCGTCCCGCGCAGGCCGAGCAGAATCTGTGATCGGTCGTGACGTCCAATGATCACCCTTTGGAGGGCGATCTCGGCTTCTCCGAGAATGGCGTCGCGACCCGCGAGTTCTGGCGGCTTGGAGCCCGCTCCGGGGGCAAAAGGGTTTCGAATTGCGTCCATGGAAGATGTATAGGGATTTTATGAAAGTATATCAATAGTCTTTTATACTACCATAACATTTATATAAATCGGGTCTCGGGTGGCGGCTCTCGCTATGCATGTGAATGACCCTTTCCGGCGAATTTAAGCCGCTGACGGACGATGCGCCTGTGACAGCAAAGGAACCGTTTTAAGCCAGTGGAAGTGGGTGGTTTTGGTTTTGAGCTAAAAGCACGAGCCGTGCCCAGCCTGACTGTGTCACTGCCGCGAAGGGCGCGCCATAACGGGCGATACGGTCGAGAAAGCATTCGTCCTGGCGGATTAGCGAAACGATCTGGCGGATGGTCTATGAAGCGTGAAAATCTATCGCCCTCCTATACGACGCGCCTTTCGGATATTCTTGCCGTGAAGTCCTGATGTGGATCTTCGTATGGGCGTGGGTTGCAAGTCCCTTGCAACCCTGCCTGAGCGGCGAGCGTGCTGGGTGAATGGTCAAGGCCCCGCGATAGCGCGCCCGAAGGGTTGCCTTGACCAGAGGGGCCGCTAAAGGCCCTTGGTAACTTTCCACTCACGCATCACCGGCCCCCTGACACTTCATAGAAGAGACGGACGAGAGCCGTGTTGATGTAGTAATTGCTCCGACCCGAGCGGTGCTTTTCGACGAAACCTTTTTCGTCGAGCGTATCGAGATACTTGGACGCGGTTTGGCGCGTCACGCCAAGATCCTTCATCACAAACTCGATGCGCGTGTATGGGTGACGGAAAAGATTGTTGAGCAGGTCTTGGGAATAAAGGTTCGGCAGTTCTTCCCGCATGCGGCGCTTCACGCTGGCCATTTGCGTGCGGATGCCCTCCACAATCGCAAGCGTGGCGGAAGCAGTCTCAGAAACAGCTTCAAGCATATAAAGCACCCATTCTTCCCAGGCGCCCTCAGTCCGCACCTTTTGCAAAAGGCGGTAATAATCTCCCTTCGTGCGCGTGACGTGGCGCGACAGATAAAGGATCGGGATTTCAAGAAGCCCGGTACGCGCAAGATAAAGCACGTTCAGGATACGGCCAATCCGCCCATTGCCATCCGGAAACGGGTGGATGCTCTCGAACTGATGATGGATCAGAGCCATCTTGATCAATGGATCGAGCGTTGAAGCTTCATCTTCATTGATGAATTTTTCGAGCGCCACCATCGCGGCTTCAATGACGCGTGCATCTTGCGGCGGGACGTAGACGGTCTCCCCAGTTGCATCGTTCTTGAGCGCGGTTCCCGGCGTCACACGAAATGCATCGTCGCGCCGCTTCAAGAGCTGAAACATCTCAATCAAAGTTCGATTGGTGATCAGCCCGTCGGTTTCGCGCAAATGACTAAATCCGCGCTTTAGAGCATCTCGGTAGAGCGCAACTTCCTTCGCGGCGGATTCCAAACCGTCCGGGAAGAAGTCCGCTTGGAACAACTCGTCCTGCGTCGTTACGATGTTCTCGATCTCAGAGCTGGCCTTCGCTTCTTGCAGCGCCAGCGTATCGATCAAAATGCCTTGATTGGGGATCGTCGCTGCGCGGCCCTTTAACTCAGCGAGCGCCCGGTTCGCCTTCGCAAGCGCCTTTAGCACCGCCACCGTCTCTAGATCGACGGGCGGAGGAAGGGCTGGAATGACGTAGCTCTGTTCTAACATATCAGGCTGAACGTGTTAAATATTTCCACTTTTCTTAACATATCGGCCGGGTCATGTACATCAAAAAGGGGTTGCTTTGACTCATCAGGCCCGGAGCATCGGAGCCAATCGCCGCTTCGCCAAACGCCTTTCAGCGAGTAATAACAGAAACTTACTGAGAGCTGGCGTAAGTTTTTTGCCGGTTCTTTGGCCGGTTTCTAGGCGATCAGTCGAAACGCGTCATCGGGCGCGGGGCGCTGAAGCGATAGCGCTTCCTCAGGTGGCGCATTCAGCCAGGTATCGAAATCCTGCTGCATGAGGATCACCGGCATCGCCTTGGGATGAATTGGGGCGACAAATGCGTTTGGTTCTGTCGTCAAAAACGAGAAAAGCAGGTGATCGCCAAGCACGGGATCTTTCTTGGTGCCGCGCTGACCTACCCATGGACGCCAGATCCCCGCGAACGCAAAAGCCTTTCCATCGGTCTGTTCGAAAAACACGTCTCGCTTTTGCGCCATGCCCCATTCCGCAAAGGATGTGGCAGGAACGATGCAGCGATATTCGGGCTTCAGCCATGGCCGCCAATAACCCGATTTTAAGTTGCGGACGTTGGTGATGATCTTGGGCTTTGGCTGGCCCTCTTTCTGAGGGAGCGGCGGAAAGCCCCAGCGCATAGATGTGGGTACGAGTTTGCCGCCCTCTAGACGACCGACGACAGCGGACCGGTCAGGGAAGACGTCTTCGTTGAAGTCGTTCAGGCGCTGCCTGATCTTCGTCTCACTGAATTCCTCAAATCCGTATTGCTCGAAATCGAGACCCAGCTTTTTAATGTCGGCGCGATAATGGTTGCACATGCGTTTTCAATCGTTTGGTCACAAAGAACATAGCACGATACGGCCTTGCGGCCAAAGGTTCGGCGCTTAGTCCTGCGCCCCGATCCGCAGCTCCTCTAAAATAGCGTCGAGCTCCAAATCAGGCGCGGACGGAGCATCCAACGCGAGGGGCGCGGCAGCGGCGGGCCCAAGCCATGAATATTTATCCGGCTTCTTGTTCACGTCCCGCAGCAGACCGCTCATTTCCCGGCGCTCCCAAAAATTCGGCAGATCGACCGTGTAAAAACCCCAATCCCGCGATTCCAAAAGCGCGCTATCGCGGCCAGTCGCCTGACGCACATCCTCGACCTGCAGCAGAGGACGGGATTGTTCCGACAAATTGTCGCCAGAGCCGTTTACCTGCGAATTGGATACGTTGAATCCACGCACCATCACGCGGGTCTTTCCAGAGCGATAACCGAAGAGCTGTCCAGGATTGAGGAAGCGCACACGGTAGCCTTGGCGCTCTGAGGTCTTCCAACAAACCCACGCCAATTCTGCATCCTTCGGGTCCGTAATAATTTTCGCGAAGTCCATTGTGCGCGGCGAGACCAAATTGACGCCAAGCCAGCGGGCCAGCTTTCCTTTGCCAGCTTGCGCATACGCAATGGGCGTGGCGGCGACCGTCCGTTTGGCGTGCGCGTGCGGCCTCCCTCGCGGGGAGGCGCGGCAGGCGCAAGTTTCAGCGTCGCGGTGTGAGCTTATTTAGGGTGGCGCGAAGGCTGCTAGGAAGAAACCCGCTTTGCCACATTCGCCGCCGCAATGCGTGGTTTGGCGGACAAGCAGCGCGTCGGCGCGGCAAGCCGGCCATATTCCAACGCCACTCTGAAATTGGTCAATTCGCGAGAGGCCATTGCGCGCGCAGTGCGCGACTTGCGCTGCAAACACATCGAGCGATTTTTGCAACCGAATGAGTTTTTCGGCGCGGGCTTGGAAGTCCTTAGCCTCCAAGCCGCTCACCTTCACCGGGCGGCGCAAACGCCCGCCAATTATAGGTCGCCATCATGTGCGTTCGCTAACGCGCACATCGTGACGCATCTTCGCCAGAGCGTTCCGCCGGCGATTGCGAATCCACGAACCTCGCGCTTTCAATTGCGCGGCACGAATGAGCACAAGGCATATGACGGCCTTCGTCAGAAGCCGCAGCACTCAATCGAACCAATTTCGCCAAGCGCCCGGCATCGGCAAATGCGCAAACATCGCCAACAACCGGACCACTCGCGTCAGCCATAAGCCGACCCAAAGCTCCCTGCGCTTTTGGCGGCGTTCAGAAAATGGCAGCGATTGATCCATGCCCGCATCATATGCGCACTTGGAGGGGGGGCGAGGATAAGATCGGTGGGCGAAGGGTGTTCGGCTCTATAAAGACCGTAAAGTTTCTCGTTATCTTTGCGTCCTGGCGTCGCGGCTTTTCCGATTTGACCGGCATCGGTCGGAACAGAATTTTACCATTTCCCAATCCCTGGCCCATTTTTTTCGCCAAGAGAATGGTTTGCCGCATTCTTCGCAGTTTTTGCTGGGGAGATTGCCCTTGCTGCGCAAAAAGCGGGGCGGATCAGCGTGCTTTTTTTTGGTCATCGTGCGCCCATTTTTGCTGTCGAAGAGCACCGAAGTGGTGCGTACCCGCAAGGGCGCCGCTTGGTCTTTCCGCCGGACTTTATGTGATTGTCCAAAGAGCGGCGCCGAGAGAGGCCGTTGCCCCTATGGTGAGGATAAAGCGCAAATTTAAGAACCAACGCGGGAGCAGGTTCATGCCGGCATAGGCGATGTCCGCCACAAAAATCGCGAGCAATCCGGCGGCGAGCAAAAACAAGCTGAGTGCTGGCGCCGTGAGCAATGCGCCAAAGCCCCACAATTGCGGCAGCACTCCCGTTATATATAAATGCGTCGGCGCCGGTTCGGTGCGCTGAAGCGCTATTCCCCAGTGAATGCCGCCGAGAAAAGCCAGGATCGTGGCGCCATAGTAAATCAATGCGTCAACAAACAAACTGGCGTGGTGGGCCGACATCAAGGCCCCCAACGCCAGACCCGCGAAAGGAATAAGGCCCAAGCCGCCCAAAGAGAGGGAAGTTCGTCGGGAGATATGCATCCAAGATCAATCCTCTTCGGGCCTGTTCGTGCGTATGTCGGCAACGGCCCCTGGTCTGATGCCTTAAGCTGTGCGTATTGGCGCTATGGATCAGAAAAAAGTCGCGATCATCGGCGCGGGGATGGCGGGTCTGTCGGCGGGTCTTTTTCTTAACGCCGCCGGAATGGCTGTACGGCTGTTCGATAAGGGTAGATCACCGGGCGGACGCATCTCGACGCGGCGTGTACCGGTAACGGCGCCAGAAAGCGGTGCGCGCTCTTTTTTGTTCGATCATGGGGCCCAGTTTGTTCGAGCGCGGACGCCAAGCCTTTTGAGCTGGCTTAAGCAGCAGACCGAAGGCGGGGCCGTGCAAAATTGGGAGATCGACGGCGAGGGCGAGGAGGCTGGGTCCCGCTTTATCGGTGCGCCGGGGATGAGTTCTATCCCGCGCGCGCTCGCTGAAGCCCTGGCGGTAGAAACGGGGCATCTCGTCTCAGCGATCCATCGCCAAAAGGATCAATGGCGTCTCGAATTCGATGAAGCTGGAATTAAGCGCATCTCTAGCGCTTTCGATCTTGTCATCCTGGCGATACCAGCGCCGCAAGCGGCCAAACTGGTGGCCCCCGTTTGCAACGATGCCCGCGCCATGGCGGAAGACGCGACCTATGATCCTTGCTGGGCTGGTTTGTTTGCGGCGCCCGGGCACGCGTTTGGTGGTTTGCGGTCCGGATCCATTCAAGACGATCCCGTGCTTGCTTGGGTTGGGCGCAGGTGGGACCGTCATCCAGTCGAGGCCCGGGACGGCGCAATCGATTGCGTCGTGGTGCACGCGACTGCGGATTGGTCGCGCGGCAATCTCGAAAGAGAGCCAGGCGACGTCGTGAGCGCATTGCGCGAGCGCCTTACGGCGCACGCGGGTTTTGAATTCACCCCAATCTATGAGGCTGCCCATCGTTGGCGTTACGCCATCGTTGAACGGCCGGTCGCTAAAACGTGTCTTTGGTATGATGATTTGATGCTGGGACTTTGCGGCGATTGGTTGCACGGGCCGACGGTTGAGTCTGCCTGGATATCCGGGCAGGCTCTGGCGCGCGAAATCATCAAGGCGCCCTAGCGATTTTTGGTTTTGTAAGAAGCGACCGGTATCGTCCGACTATCGGGAGAGGGCATCATCCGCATTGGGCGTATGGGTCGGCACGGACCAGCCGCGGATTGAGCGCGTCAGTTTACCGGGCATTTGTTTGCCTCCCAGCGCGTTGATCCGATCAAAATTCATGGGCAAATCGGCCGCTTCGGCGTCGGTAAAACTTGTTACCCGGCTTCGCCCGCTCTTACCCCATCCCGTAGCGTGCGGCATGAGCTGATGTTCGGAGATGCAGCGTCCATTTAAAATTTTCCAGCCGCCGGATCGGTTCACATATTCATACTCTAGCGTGGCCACATTCCAGGCGGCTTCTTGGGTGTCCGGATCGATCAGAAGCGTGAGCAAAAACCACCGCGCCTCAGCACGATCGTTCGCAACGTCAATGACGGGATTTGACAATATGTCAAAAGCCCAGCCGCCGGCTTCTTCAAAGGCGACCATGAACTTCAGATAGAACTCTCGGATTGCTTCCTTGCCGTTGAGACACCCAAGCTGTCCGTGATCGTAGACTGCATCGTCAGCAAAGCACTCTACCGCATCGCGCCACCGCGCATCGTGCATGGCTTGCATGTATTCGGTGGTGAGCCGTCGGACCGCTTCAATATTGCTCAAGCGGCATACTTCTTCGCGGAGCGCGGCAAGTTCTTTTGCGAAGTCCGGTTGCGGGTTCATTTGCGTTTTCCTCTTGCTGTCGTCTCTATTCAGAAGGGATGCTGTACCGTCTCTTGTCGTCTATATACGCTTCATGTCAGGAACGTGCGCAGGTCTGGACGACCTGCTTGAGGACATTCGCGGGTGCCGGGTATGCGCGCAGGCCTTGCCGCACAATCCACGTCCGGTTGTGCGTGTGTCTACAAGCGCACGCTTGCTGATCTGTGGGCAAGCGCCGGGAACGCGGGTACACGCTTCAGGTATGCCATTCACTGATCCCTCCGGTGTGCGGCTGCGCGCCTGGCTCGGGATGTCCGGCGAAGAGTTTTATGACCAGGCGCGCGTGGCGATTGTGCCGATGGGCTTTTGTTTCCCTGGTCTCGACGCAAAAGGCGGCGATAAGCCTCCACGGAAAGAGTGCGCGCCCTTGTGGCGGCCGCGATTGCAACCATACTTGACGAATGTGCGTTTGACGCTGGCAATAGGGAGCTATGCGCATCGATGGTATTTTCCCGGGGCTGGCAAAAGGCCGATGATCGACATGGTGCGGGATTGGCGCGCGACGGAAAAAGTGATCCCGCTGCCGCATCCGTCGTGGCGAAACAATCGCTGGCTGAAGGACAATCCCTGGTTCGACGCGGAGCTTGTTCCCGAACTGCGCCGACGCGTTGCAGAGGCGCTGGCGGACTGATGCTGGCGCGGTTTATCGGGGCGCTGGCGTTGAGCGCCGGCCTGTTGGCAGCGTGTGCGCCGGTGGTGCAAAAGCCGCATGCCGGCGCGGTGCATTTTCCCGGCAAACCAGCTGGTCCGCATTTCGATGGCGACGCGCTTGTGTCCTTCGACGGCGCCCGGCTGGGTCTGCAAATGTGGCCGGCCAAGGGCGAGGCCAAAGCCGTGCTCGCAGGCTTGCATGGCATGAATGATTATTCGTCGGGCTATCGAACGCTTGCGCCTTATCTCGCGGAGAATGGCGTCACTGTGTACGCGATCGATCAGCGCGGTTTTGGCCGCTCGCCCAATCCCGGCGTTTGGCCGGGCGAGGATTTGATGATCGCGGACGCCGCGGCTTTGGAGCAGGCGGTGCGCGCGGCGCATTCGGGGCTGCCCTTCGCCTTCGCCGGGGAGAGTATGGGCGGCGCCGTCGCTATCCGGGCCGCAGCCGAAGGCCGCATCAAACCCGATCGATTGATCCTGATCGCGCCCGCGGTCTGGGGCTGGAAGAATATGCCGCAGGCCTATCGCGTGGCTCTGTGGCTGGCGGCGCATACCCGGCCCAGTCAAATCGTCACGCCGCCCAAAAACCTGAAAATCGTCGCCTCTGACAACAACAAGATGCTCTGGGAGAATTGGAAAGACCCGTTATTCCTTAAGAGAACGCGAGTGGACGCAGTCTATGGATTGGTGGGGTTGATGCAGCGGGCGTCCGATTCGGTCGCCAAGGCGCCGCCGAATACGCTCTATCTCTATGGGGCGAAGGATCAGATCATTCCGCCCAAGGCGACGTTCAAAGCGGCGGCCCAATTGCCGAAGACCGTTCGCACGATCTATTACCCCAAGGGCTATCACATGCTGACGCGCGATCTGCAGGGGGCTGTTGTTTGGAGTGATATCCTTGCTTTTATTGACGATCCGGCCGCGCCGCCGCCCTCCGGCCTGGGGGCCATTCCGGCAGCGAAACGACTGACCGCAAAGGGCGTAAAGACGGCGCAAGGAAATCCTTAACATTTTTCGCGAAACCTCAGCGCTGGAGGATTCTGTTCGTTTCTATGTCGGCCAAAAAGAAATCGCCGGATGCCGCCCTTGAGGCAGCCAATTTTCGCGCCGCCAAATTTGCGCGCGTGAGCCTTCGCTTGAAGGCATGGTGGAACGGCGAAGAAGCGCCCCAGGACGCCATCGAACAGGCGGTGCGCAAGCACTTGGCCGAGCGCGCCATGATCCGCGCGGCGGGCACGCAGGTTGATGTGCCAGCCCGTGTGAAAGCGCTGCAACTGGCCTGGGGCGATGGGCGGGTTTCGGCCGCTCTGCCGCAGGAGGGCGCCAATGATCTCGCGCTTTTGAGCCTGCCGCCGAAGGCAAAAATCGCTCTCATCGGCGGCGGCGTTTCTGAGCCGGCGATGGAACTGATCCGCGACAACGAATTTTCCGTCACAATGTATGAGTGGCGCGGTGCGTGTCTGGCGCCGGCGCGGCGGCGCGTCGCTGTGGCTGGTTTGGCGGATCGCATCTTTGTCGAATCGTTCGATCTCGATGCGGGGCTATTGCCGGATGATACTTTTGACGCCGTGATCAGCCGCGAGGAATTCGCGTTCTGTTTTGAGAAGAAGCGCTTGGTTCGCCGTATCTTTCAAGGCTTGAAGCCGGGGGGGGCATGGCTTGGCCATGAACTGACGGGCATGCCTGAGGGCGTGAATCCGACGGTGTTTGCGACCGCTTGGGCCGATCCGCAATTGTGGGACGAAGACAGGCTGAAGGCGACGTTCGATGAACGCGGTTTTGTGCTCGTGTCGGAAGAAGATGAAAGCGAAGCGCTGCGCAAGACATTGCGCGCCGGGCTCGAGAAGCTGGCGGACGCAGTCGATGTGTTGGCGCGGCAGGCCAATTCGCCGGATTCCGATCCATTGTTGCAACTGAAAGAACTCGGCTGGGAAGCTGAAGCGACGCGCGCTCGCGCTCGATCTTTGGCGGACGGCACGTTGCGCCGGTGGCGGTTCTTGTTGCGCAAGCCCGGCGGCGATTTCCGCTTGGATGCGCCAGCTACGGTTGCGGGCGCCCCGATTGCAGTCGACATCGAAGCGCCCGTTCTTCCTTCACCCGACGTGGCGCACTGACCCAGATTCGGGCGTATGCATTTGATCTGTGTGCGCTGGGTTAAGCAAGAAACGTCAGTTCGGTTTCCAGAAAGCGCAAAAGTTGCGTGATGGATGGATCGGCGGGCACGTCGTCGCGTACGGCGGTCCAGAGGTCCACGCCCAGGGATGCATCTATTGGCGCGATCTGGATAAAGCGCGGGTCGGATTCTGCGGCGAAGGTCCACATGAAGCCGGCCCCTATACCGGCCTCCACCGCGGCGCGCAGGGCCTGCCAAGTGTCGACGTGCGCGACCGCCGGCATCGACTCATTAAAGACGCTGTCCCAACGGCGCATGGTCGGCGCTTGGCTCCAACCAGAGAAGCGGATCCAGTCATAATCTCTGGGCGTCAGGTTTCGGCCTGCCCGGTCCAGATAAGCAGCTGTCGCATAGCCAGCCTGACGCAGGCGGCCAATTTTGCGGGCGCGCACATGGTCTGGCGGCGCGTCGGACAAAACCAAAGCGACATCGCATTTGCGCCGCGTCACGCTATCGGCGGGATCGGGCGTCGACCGCACCGAGACCTTCACCTGGCTTGAGCCTTCCAGGAAGCGGGCGATGTGAGGCATAAATTCCGCGCCCAATTCGGCCGAGATGGCGAGGCGTAATTCCCGGCGCTCCGGCGTCCGAAGGGCCTCCATGTCCTCGACCATCCCATCCATGATGCGGGTGACCTCGTCGGCAGCCTGCAACACCCGGCGGCCGGCTTCAGTTGGATGGTAGCCGTCCTCGCCTTGTTCGAACAATTGCGCGCCCAAATCGCGCTCCAGGCGTTCTAAGCGGCGGCCAACGGTGGTTCGATCAATACGTAAGCGTCTGGCGGCATGGGTATAATTTCCCGCCCGGACGGTTTCGAGAAAGATGCGAAGATTGTCCCAATCGACCATTCCACATCATTGCGTGGAAATTGCACGGCGTCACGTGCAAAATTGCACACCATGGCGCCGAAAAAGCCCCTCTTGCGGGAAAGGGTCTGTCTGCCGCAACCTGCCGGGAATAAGATAACACGCTCTCCGGGAGAGAATGATGATTGAAGCGCCAGACTATAATCTTGGCTCGTTCGAGTTTCCGCGTGGCTGGTTCATGCTCGGCTCGTCGGAAGAGCTCAGCGGCCCGCCGAAAACCCTCCATTACTTTGGCAAGGACATGGTGTTTTATCGCGGCGAAACAGGCACGCCCCACCTCGTTCATGCTTATTGCCCGCACATGGGCGCCCATCTGGGCAAGAACACGACCTCTTATATCGTGCGCGACGGTGAGCAGGTGCAGGGCGATTCCATCCGCTGCCCGTTCCATGGTTGGCGCTTCGATGCGAGCGGCAATTGCGACCATGTTCCGTATGCGAAAAAAGGCTTCGTGCCGCAGCAGGCTAAGCTGAAGACGTACATCGTCGTCGAGCGCGCCGGCATTATCTGGACGTGGCATGACCCGGAAGGTTTGGAGCCTGATCGTGACCTGCCTGCATTCGAGCAATGGGATCAGGAAGAAGAAGGCTGGGTTCGCTGGGGCATCGACAATTACGATGTGCTCAACATCCACCCCGTCGAGGTCGTCGATAACATGGCCGATTTCGGCCACATGATGCCGATCCACGGCAGCATTGAGCCGGCTTACTTCGACAATGTGTTCGACGGCCGCAAAGTGGTGCAGCGTTTCGACGCGGGTCACCGCACGCTGGTCGGCGATCATGGCGCCGTGTTGTCGCTCGACACCTGGTATGATGGTCCATCGATCCTGCAATCGCGGATGATCGGCGAGTACCCGTCGCACATGCTGATTGCGCATACGCCGATCGAAAAGGGCAAACTCCGCATGTGGCACGCCTTGATGGTGAAGATCCCGGGCGGCAAGCGCGCGACGCTGGAACAAGCCAAGCTGGCCCGTGCGTTCCAAGACGCCAGCCGCGACGCCCTCGCGCAGGATGTGGAAA
>Ga0247832_1007192_pt1 | contig 11770 bp, 8 predicted proteins | sample LaCruzMarch2015__10_FD_192407 | JGI IMG/M metagenome (GOLD analysis project Ga0247832, IMG submission 192407) | Freshwater microbial communities from meromictic Lake La Cruz, Castile-La Mancha, Spain - LaCruzMarch2015_4m | ecosystem: Environmental > Aquatic > Freshwater > Lake | place: Spain...
TCACATCAAATGATGCGCGCACCGCTGGGTCAACGGCCAATAATCTTTGAAAATGCGTTGGCACCATGACGGATGAACTCACACGATAGGTATCGATCATGCCCAACACATTCTCGGCATCAAATTTCCCAACAACAACAACCGGGCGTCCGAGTAACAGGTGACGTACTGCAGTGAGCGGACCGTTGTGCTGGAGTGGCCCAACAACGATGTGAGCACCTTCGGGGAACTGTGCGCGCTCCCGCAATTTATCCAGATATTGCAAGTGATTCGATACCTTGGCGAGCACCCAACGAGTTGAGGTTCCACGGGCGCGACCTGTTGTTCCCGATGTGTACACCATGGTGGGAGCGGCCGGGCGTTCGACAAATTCAACATCTGTCGGTGCAGCAGCAAGCCATTCATCCCAATTGATCACACCTAAATGCTCTGATGAATGTGTTGCACCCGAGTGCAACACCACCGTGTTCACCAAACCAGCTTCTAATGCCGACACTGCGGTTGCAGCACCACCGGGGCCGGTAATGAGGCCAACCATGTGTGCATCTTCAATTTGATCGCGAAGTTCCGGGAGAGTGAGTTGACGTGACACGGCAACCGTGCCGACTCCGGCCATCAGCCCTGCAGCATGGGCCAGCAGTGTGGGTGAAGCGTTGTCGCCGAGAATTCCCCACCTCTGTTGCGGATCGGGAGCACCGGCCAACATCGCGGAGGCGACGCTGCGGAGTTCAACAGCGGTATCGGCCCAGGTTCGAGTCGACGACCCGTCAACGAGGGCGATTCCCGTGGGTTGTGTTGCAGCGATCTCAGCGATCGGCCCAAGATTTAAATCAGCCACGGAACGTCCTCCCGTTCGGGACGTGTTGGGCGCATCGGTAGATCCATTAAGAGCACAGGCGGGAGGTTACTCCCTCTGATAGTGTCCGAAAACTGTCCCACTAAATATCACGGAGTAATTGGAGTAAACATGGACTTTCAACCTAGCGAAAAGGCTCAGGAACTCTCTGACGTGATGTGGGATTTCCTCAATGAGCGGGTGCTCCCAGCCGAAGCCGTATACGACGAATACCGCGCTTCCGTTGGCCCTGATGACTTCACCCTGCCCCCCATTGTTGAGGAATTGAAAACCCAAGCCCGTGAGCTGGGACTGTGGAACCTGTTTTTGCCGGAATTCAGTGGACTCACCAACGTTGAGTACGCGCAGCTCGCCGAGATCTCCGGTTGGAGTGTTGACATCTACCCCGAGGCGATTAACTGCCAGGCCCCCGACACCGGGAACATGGAAACCATTCATCTTTTTGGTACCGATGAGCAAAAAGAGAAATGGCTTGAGCCCCTCCTTGACGGCACCATTCGCTCTGGCTTTGCCATGACCGAGCCTCGTGTCGCAAGTAGTGACGCCACCAATATTGAATGCACGATCACTCGTGAGGGTGACGAATACGTGATTAACGGAACCAAATGGTGGACCACTGGCGCAATGGATCCTCGTTGCAAGATTTTGATCGTGATGGGAAAGACCGACCCGAGCGGCCCAGCTCACCGGCAGCAATCAATGGTTCTTGTCCCTATCGACACTCCCGGTGTTCGTATTGTGCGCTCGCTCCCCGTTTTCGGACGACAGGATCAGCACGGTCACGCTTGGATCGAGTTTGAAAATGTTCGGGTGTCTGTCAGTAACATCCTGGCAACCGAAGGTGACGGGTTCATGATCGCCCAAGCCCGACTGGGACCCGGTCGTATCCATCACTGCATGCGTTCAATCGGTCAGGCCGAACGCGCATTGCAAATGATGGTTGAACGAGCCAACTCACGGGTGGCATTCGGTGGTCCCCTCGCCGACCAGGGTTCCATCCAAGAATGGATCGCCGAGTCTCGAATCGAAATTGAGCAAGCGCGCCTGATGACCCTCAAGGCTGCGTGGATGATTGACCAGGGTGGAGCAAAGTCGGCGAAGACCGAAATCGCCGCCATCAAAGTAATCGCTCCGCGAATTGCTTGTAATGTGATTGACCGAGCAATCCAGGTTCACGGTGGGCTCGGGGTCAGTGATGACATTTTGCTCGCGAAAATGTACGGCTGGCAGCGCTCCCTCAAGATTTTTGACGGACCCGACCAGGTACACCTGCGCTCGATCTCACGCTGGGAACTCAAGCGCCCACGGGCCGTGAAACTTCCCTAATCTTTCCCCTCCCACGCTTGATCTCCCCTAGGATTGGGAAATCCCAAGACTCTAGGACGCAAAGTACATTGATGTCCTATAATCTGAAGTCCATAGGACACTCCGGTGTGGTGCCGGCGTCCAACTGAGGAGAACCCCCTTGAGCACCGTCGATGTAAACCGTCTTCCCACAAATCCTGTTCGATTTGTTACCGCCGCCAGCCTCTTCGACGGGCATGACGCAGCGATCAACATTATGCGCAGGATCCTGCAGTCACAAGGATGCGAAGTAATCCACCTCGGTCACGACCGCAGTGTTGAGACGATTGTTAGGGCAGCCATCCAAGAAGACGTTCAAGGTATTGCCATCTCGTCCTATCAAGGCGGGCACGTTGAATACTTCAGCTATCTGCGTGACCTGTTAGACAGCAGAGGCGCCGAACACATTCGAATTTACGGTGGTGGCGGTGGCGTTATTGTTCCTGAAGAAATTGCACTCCTCGCAAAAAAACGGGTCCGTATTTTCTCCCCCGAGGACGGGCAGCGCCTTGGACTGGTCGGGATGATCGCCTCGATGGTGGAGGAGTGCGATGTCGCTCTCACCGAAGAAATCCCCGCCCTTGATGCAGTACTCGCGGGCCACGAGCGCGAACTTGCTCGGGCGGTCACACTTCTCGAGGAAGGCTGCGCACCGGCAGGCTGGCTCGAACAAATTCAAGCTGCTGCAGCACAGGTTTCCACCCCGGTACTCGGTATCACCGGAACCGGTGGCTCCGGTAAATCCACCCTCACCGATGAACTCTTGCGGCGTTTCCGCACCGATCAAGAAGGCAAACTCCGGATTGCAGTAATCGCGGTTGACCCAACCCGGCGCAAGGGTGGTGGCGCACTTCTTGGTGATCGAATCCGCATGAACACCATTGATCTTGGATCCGTCACCTTCCGTTCCCTTGCAACTCGGGGCGCCGGCTCGGTGATTCCCGAGAATCTTGCTGACGTGATCACTTTGTATCGGGCTACCCACGACCTGGTGGTTGTCGAAACACCCGGAATCGGCCAAGGCGACTCCGGAATTGTTCCTTTCGTCGACACATCCCTTTATGTCATGACACCAGAGTTTGGTGCAGCTTCGCAACTAGAAAAAATCGACATGCTCGACTACGCAGACGCTGTGGCCATTAACAAATTTGAGCGACGCGGCGCTGAAGATGCCCGTCGTGATGTTGCCCGCCAACTCGTGCGCAACCGCCAAGCATTTAGTTCCACATGGGAGGACATGCCGGTCTTCGGCACTTCGGCCGCCCGATTCGCAGACGACGGCGTCACCCACCTCTACCACTACCTGTATGACCTACTGGTCACAAAAGGTTTGGTGAGCAATCCAGGTGTACTTAACCGCCTTGATGGAATGGAACCAACCGGTCTCACCACTATCGTGCCGCCTGCCCGCGCTCGCTACCTCGCAGAGATCGCCGAAACCGTACGTTCCTACCACGCAACCACCAATGATCAAGCAAGTATCGCCAGACGTGTGCAGCACCTCGGCACAGCCGCCGACTTACTTTCATTAGAAGGAGCCGACGCCACACAGGTTCTCGAATTGCGTGAAAACCAAGAAGCACAAATGCAACGGGACGTGGTTTCACTGCTGACATCATGGCCAGAAGTGCGCGAGCAATATGCACAAGAAGAACTTGTTGTCACGATTCGAGACAAAGAACTACACACAAACCTTTGGAAAGACACACTTTCAGGTTCGCGTATCCCACGCGTTGCTCTCCCCCAGACGGAAGATTCCGGCGAACTTGTTCGCTACCTGCGCGAGGAAAACCTGCCCGGCAGTTACCCATTCACTTCAGGTGTTTTCCCGTTTAAACGTGATGGTGAAGCGCCCGCCCGCATGTTCGCCGGTGAAGGTGACGCATTCCGCACCAACCGCCGATTCCACCTGCTTTCCTCCGGACAGCCAGCAACGCGACTCTCAACGGCATTCGACTCGGTCACCCTGTACGGGCGCGATCCCAATGAAGAGCCCGACGTGTACGGCAAGGTCGGAACCTCCGGCGTATCGATCGCGACTCTAGATGACATGAAAGTTCTGTACTCCGGCTTTGACCTGTGCGATCCGATGACCTCGGTCTCCATGACAATCAACGGACCAGCTCCCACGATTCTTGCCATGTTCATGAACACGGCGATCGATCAACGCCTTGATGCTTTCCGCGAGCGGGAAGACCGCGAGCCAACTGCTGAAGAAGCTGCCGAAATCAGGGCATGGGTTCTCACCAACGTTCGAGGAACCGTCCAAGCTGACATCCTCAAAGAAGACCAAGGTCAAAACACTTGCATCTTCTCCACCGAGTTCGCGCTTCGTTGTATGGGCGACGTTCAGCAGTGGTTCATCGACAAACAGGTGCGCAACTTTTATTCTGTATCTATCTCGGGTTATCACATTGCTGAGGCGGGGGCGAACCCCATTTCGCAACTTGCATTCACTCTGGCAAATGGTTTCACCTACGTCGAGGCATACCTTGCCCGCGGCATGAAGGTAGAAGATTTCGCGCCCAACTTCTCATTCTTTTTCTCGAATGGAATTGATGCGGAGTACACGGTGCTTGGCCGGGTCGCCAGGCGAATCTGGGCGATCGCAATGAAAGAACTCTATGGGGCAGACGAGCGCAGTCAAAAACTGAAGTACCACGTCCAGACTTCTGGCCGGTCTTTGCACGCACAAGAGATGGACTTCAATGACATCCGCACAACACTGCAAGCACTGTGCGCGATCAATGACAACTGCAACTCACTACACACCAACGCATACGACGAAGCCGTCACAACCCCCAGCGAGCATTCAGTCCGACGTGCACTTGCAATCCAGATGATTATCGACCAAGAGTGGGGTCTCTCCAAGAACGAGAATCCACTTCAAGGTTCTTATATTGTGGACGAACTCACAAACCTCGTGGAGGAAGCCGTACTCGTCGAGTTTGAGCGAATCTCTGACCGGGGTGGCGTCCTTGGCGCTATGGAAACCGGCTACCAGCGTGGGCGAATTCAAGACGAGTCAATGCTTTACGAACACAAGAAGCATGATGGATCCCTGCCGATTATTGGGGTGAACACATTCCTTAATCCCCACGAGAGTGGTGAAGTGCAGACCGTTGAACTTGCGCGCGCCAGCGAAGAGGAAAAGCGTTCACAGGTCGAACGGCTGGCCGCCTTCCAGGAAAAGCATCGCGTTGAGGCGGAGCCAGCACTCGCTCGATTGAAGGAAGCAGCAGCATCAGGGGGTAACACGTTTTCCTCCCTGATGGACGCGGTTCGGGTATGCTCAATGGGTCAAATAACCTCAGCATTTTTTGAGGTCGGCGGCCAATACCGTCGTAATGTTTGATCAAACAGAACTGCACCTAATTGTAAATAGCTTGATTAACCTAAACGGGGGAACTTGTGACAATGAGTCGGACACTCGACAGCGATCCGATCGACGAGGCCCGACGCCAGTGGGTAAACCACAATTGGACGCAAGCCGCGGACGGCATGGCGGCGGTCACCTCGATTGTGCGGGTGCAGCAAATCATGTTGCACCGAATCGACGGGGTTTTGCGTCCATTGGATCTCACGTTCGCACGCTACGAAATCCTCACCCTTCTGTCATTCACCAAATATGGCTCACTCCCCATGACACGCATGGGGACACTTCTTCAGGTGCACCCAACAAGTGTTACGAGTGCTGTCGACCGGCTGGAGGCGCAGGGTTTCGTCGAACGCCTGCCACACCCATCGGATCGACGTGCGGTGTTGGCATCCATCACGGATCTGGGTCGCAAGCGTTCCGCTGCCGCAACGATTGCCTTGAACACGGAAGTGTTCGAGCAACTTGGACTCACGACGGAGCAGATCGAATCACTCCTGGGCATTCTGCGCACTTTGCGCACCAATGCGGGCGACTTTTAAACACAGTCCATCAACCGTTTTTCACGATCTCACTCCTATGAAGAAAGAGAATAAATAATGAATCGTCTTGGTGTCGTCGGATGCGGCGTGATGGGTGCAGGAATAGCAGAGATAGGTGCCAAAGGCGGCTGCGATGTCGTGGTCGTTGACGCTTTCCCCGATGCACTCGAGAATGCTAAGAAGCGAATGGCGGCATCACTGGCCAAAGCAGAAGCTTCCGGCAAACTCTCCGAGTCGGCTGATGTAATCATGGCCCGAATCCAATGGAGTACCGACATCGCGGCACTCGCTGACTGTGAAATCGTCACCGAAGCAATTCGCGAGACCCTTGCTGACAAGGTTTCACTTATCGCACAACTCGACGCTGTACTTAGCCCTGAAGCAATAATTACGACCAATACTTCTTCTATTCCAGTTGCTCAAATTGCGGCAGCGAGCACCCACCCGGAGCGTGTTCTGGGTACGCACTACTTCAACCCGGTTCCGGTCATGCAACTCGTTGAAGTCATCTCCTGTCTTCAGACTGATCCCGCGGTCGCTGACGCAACCCAGGCATTTTGCGCTGACGTATTGGGTAAGACGGTCATTCGCGCTCAGGATCGATCCGGCTTTCTTGTCAATGCGATTCTGGTGCCATATCTGTTGGATGCGATCCGCTCACTGGAGAACGGTGTCGCTTCGAAAGAGGACATTGATGAAGGAATGGTCGCCGGATGCGGAATGCCGATGGGCCCGCTGAAATTATGCGACATGATCGGCCTTGACACCATGTTGCTGGTTGCACAAAGCCTGTACGCCGAGCACCTTGAACTGCGCTTCGCTCCCCCCGCACTGTTGAAGCGCCACGTTGAGGCTGGAATGTATGGTCGCAAGAGTGGGCGCGGGTTTTACGACTACTCGAAGTAGTTGTTAAGCGCGTGCGCGTTCGGCAGCGTCGTGCCCTGCAAGCCAGCCAAATGTGATTGCCGGGCCGAGCGTTCCCCCGTGACCGCCGTAGGTCATTCCCATAACTGATGCCATGACGTTGCCTGCCGCGTAGAGACCGGGGATTACTTCTCCATCGACATTGAGTACTCGGGCCGAACTATCGGTACGTGGACCCCCTTTTGTGCCAAGACACCCCGAGTTGACTTGCACGGCGAAGTACGGCGCCGTATCAACAGGGCCAAGAGTTGTCTGCGGTTCCATACCAAATGCCGCATCACCCCAGAAACGATCATGCACACTCACCCCGCGTGAGAAGTCTGGATCGGCGCCCTGGGAAACATTCATGTTCCATCGATTAACCGTTTCTTCCAGTGCGGCCGGGGGAACATCGATCTTTGCGGCAAGTTCGGCAAGTGTTGGTGCAGTTGTCAACCAATCGGGCACATTATCGGGATCCTTTTGGTGCGCGAGACCGTATGTGGTCAAGTAATGGGAATCGAACACCATGTATGCGGGGTGATTAACGTATTCGAAACTGGCGACGTCAACAACGTGGAAAGCATTGCCGATAGCGTTGTAATTTGAAGCTTCGTCGGTAAAACGGTGCCCGTCTCGATTGACCATGATGCAATGCGGGCGGGAGCGTTCCCCATTTACTTGCCATACAACCTTGCCCCAGCCCGGCACTTCAACATCGATTGTCGGCACCCACCATGCCTCGCGCATGTTTGCTAGTGATGCGCCTAGTCGCATGGCCATGACGAGGCCGTCACCCGTATTGGTGGGTACAGCCACCGTGCGTGTGAGTGGACCTTTGATGAATGAGCGTTTGAGATCCTCGTTCCACTCGAAGCCACCGGTTGCCAGAACAACGCCACCGGTTGCTCGAGCTTGGAATTCACTTCCATCTGTGCGTTTAAACTCAACGCCCACGACTTGGCCATCTTCTTCGATCAATCGGACTGCCCGAGTTCCCGTTACAGGGACAACACCGAGGTCAAGGCATGACTTAAGGAGAAAGCCGGCAAACGCCTGTCCCGCACCGCGTTCATCGCGAATGCTTCGCCGCTCGTACTCGCTCTCGGTAACGCCACCATTTGGTCTGTTACGCGCCATCGATGATTCGCTCATCATGTAGGTACCAGAGATTTGATAGCCGCGGGTGACCTTCGGTCCCCATTCACCGATCTCCTCGAACGGCATCAAAGGACATTCGATTGCCCGGCCACCGCCAGGCAGTCCACCTGGATGTTCGGGGTGGTAGTCGGGAAAGCCGAGAACCGGTTCATAACGGAAGCAGGTGTTCTCTTCCAACCAGTCCAATACTTGTGGAGCGTTGTCGACATAGGACTCGATTAGGTCGTCGGTCATCATGCCGTGGGAAAGGCTTTTCAGGTAGGTAAGGACCTGCTCGCGCGAGTCTTCGACACCTGCAGCCAAGGCCTTTGAGTTCAGAGGGATCCAGGCCATGCCACCGGACCAAGCGGTTGTTCCGCCAACAGTCTCTGCTTTTTCGAATAACCCAACCGATGCACCATCGGATGCAGCTCGGATCGCTGCAGCAAAACCAGCAGCTCCCGTGCCCAAAACGATGACATCAAACTGTTGCAGTTCCACGCAGTCTCCTGAAGGTTCTCATGTGATGTACAGAGCAAATGCACTATCGAGCTAGATAGCCGCCGTCAACGGCGAGTGCATGGCCGATTGTGAATCCCGCAGCACCCGAACACAGCCACAGTGCAGCCGATGCGATTTCGTCGGGGGTGCCAAAGCGACCGATTAAGGAAAGTCGGTTGGCTACTTCCTGTGGGTCGCGGCCGCGGCGCTCGATTGCATTGCGCAACATTGGGGTATCAATAGAACCTGGGCAGATTGCATTAATTCTGATGCCCTGCGGCGCGTAGTCCACTGCAGCGGATTTCGTTAATCCAAGAACACCGAACTTGCTGGCCGTGTAGGCGGACTGGTGCGGCTGGGGCCGATAGGAACTAGTGGAAGCGATGTTGACGATTGCGCCACCATTGCCGGCCGCGAGCATTGCGCGGATTTCGTATTTCATCGACAGAAATACGGACTTCAGATTTACATCGAGCATGCGATCCCATTGATCGTCCGGCAGATCAGCGAGAAAATCAACCTCGAACTCAATGGCCGCAGCATTTACGGCAAAGTCAAGGCCGCCGTAGGCGTCAACACAAGCTGAAACCATGGCTTGAACATCTTGGCTTTTGGAAACATCGGCGTGCACGAATTTGGCTTCGCCGCCGGCCGAACGAATGAGTGCAACGGTTTCCTCACCGCCGGCATCCGCGATATCAGTGACGATAACGCGGCTGCCGGCAGCAGAGAAAGCGAGTGCGATTGCACGCCCCATCCCAGCAGAACCACCGGTGACAATCGCAGAGCGACCCTCAAACCATTGATCCACAGACGAGAAGTAGGACATGCGACCACCCTTACGTTGAATTGTGTGCAACAAGAATTTATTGCACTAGCAAACCCGCCAATTAGTAAGGCGAAGCGCCACCGTCAACGTTGAATGCGCCACCTGTCATGCCGCCACCTTCTTTGGAAGCGAGCAACGTGCACATTGCAGCAACTTCTTCAACCGTGTTGGGTCGCTTGATCGCTGTCGGGTTGTACATGATGGCTGCAAGAGCATCGAGGTCTGGGAGTCCCATGGCCGCAACGGTTGCAGGTCCGGTCTCAAAGAACATGTCGGTCTCGACGAAACCGGGACACACAGCGTTGACCGTGATGCCCGACATGCCCACTTCGTGAGCTGCTGCTTTGGAGAACCCAATGATTGCGGCCTTGTTGGTAATGTAACCGGCGACACCAATTGTGGTGATTTTGCCGAACATCGATGACATGTTGATGATCCGACCAAAGTTTTGCGGAGCCATGTACTTGATTGCCCGGCGGGTACCCCAGAAGCAATGATTGAGGTTGAAATTCAATTCATACTGCCATTCTTCATCACTGAAGTCAGCGAGCATTGAAGTCGCGGCAACGCCACCTGCGTTAAATACCGCGATGTCGATCCGACCAAAGTGCTTGACCGTGCCGTCGACGAGTGCTTCAACATCTGCCTGCTTGGTTGCATCGCATGCGATGAAGTGAACGTTCGGTCCGCCACCTAGTTCGGCCACTGCAGCGGCACCCTTTTCTGCGTTTCGGCCACTCAAGACAACCTTTGCGCCTTCAGCCAAATAACCCTTGGCGACGCCAAGACCGATGCTGCGCGTGCTGGCAGTAACAACTGCGACCATTCCGTCAAGCTTTCCCATCAGATGTGCTCCTTCAATAAGGGGATCCGGGCTATTCGGCACCGGAAATCAACTAGTTAGATTTTAGTGGTTTATCGTGATAACTGTCCGGGTATTCCCCGAATGCCCAACCCTACAACCCCTTAAATTGGGCCTTTCGCTTCTCCTGGAATGCTGCCATTCCTTCGGCGAAATCAGCGCTTGTAAGGAGCGGTTCCTGACCGTCTCGCTCGGCCTGCAGGACTTCAGCGAGCAACGAGAGCGTTGCGGCATTAAGCACCCTTTTGGTGGCGGCTAAGGCAAGTGGCGGCCCGCTCGCCAACTGTGTGACGACGGATTCAACGGCAGCCTCAAACTCTGAATCGGGCGCTACTTCGGCGATTAAACCCCAGTCGGCAGCCGTTTTCGCACTGATTTTCTCGGCGAGGAGAGCCATTCGCATGGCTCGAGCCCGACCCGCTGCCGCTGGCACGAACAATGATGCCCCACCGTCTGGCATGAGTCCGATTTTGGTGAATGCGAGCATGAATCCAGCCGACTCTGATGCAATGGCGAGGTCGGCCGCAAGTGCGATTGAGCAACCGATACCGGCAGCGATTCCGTTAACCGCGGCAACCACCGGAGTGGGTGAGAGCGTGATTGAAGTCACTAAACGATTCCCCGCATCAAGGGTGTCTAATCCGGGGGGAGCGCCATCGGCTCCAACATCCGCGCCGGAGCTAAATGCCCGGCCGGCACCTGTGAGAACTACTACCCGAGCACCTTGAGCCGGTGCTGCATCGATGGTGTCAGCCACCACATGCACTATCTCGGCGGACAGCGAATTCAGTCGATCGGGCCGGTTGAAAGTAATACGAAGAATGTCACTTTGCATTTCAACAAGAAGACCTTCAATGGACATGTCGCTCCTTTTCACATTTTCACATTTTCGCGTTCACGACGTTGCTCTACAAGGACCAGACTCTAACGGTAGATTCTGTCTATGCAATCCATTGTCGAGAAAGACGTTGTTGTTCTGGGCACGGGGGCTGCAGGTCTCACGGCCGCACTCAGCGCCGCACTAGCGGGCGCCGACGTTGGACTCTATGAAAAGGCCAACCTTCTCGGTGGCTCAACCGCAATCTCCGGTGGCGTCACGTGGGTTCCACAGAACCACCTTCAAGATGCTGAAGGAATCGTTGACTCTCGCGAAGATGCCGTCAACTATTTGAATTCACTTTCACTTGGACGCATGGATCCCTCTCTCGCGCAAACATTTGTCGACAACGGCCGCGCCACCATCCAGTGGCTCGAAGAAGTCACCGAACTGCGCTTCTCCCTTCTGCCTAATTACCCCGATTACCACCCAGAAAACCCTGGCGGAAAGCCACATGGTGGTCGTTCCCTTGACCCTGGTCTCTTCAGTTACGCGAGCCTTGGCCCGTGGCAAGAAAAGGTAGGTCGCAGTAAGCGCGGG
>Ga0247832_1007193_pt1 | contig 11770 bp, 8 predicted proteins | sample LaCruzMarch2015__10_FD_192407 | JGI IMG/M metagenome (GOLD analysis project Ga0247832, IMG submission 192407) | Freshwater microbial communities from meromictic Lake La Cruz, Castile-La Mancha, Spain - LaCruzMarch2015_4m | ecosystem: Environmental > Aquatic > Freshwater > Lake | place: Spain...
GTATTTTTTCAAGCTCAGCAGGCTTGGATGCTTTCAAGGCTTGTTGGACACCCCCTACTGCTTTGAACAAATCCTCTGCGCTCACTCCAGCAACATTTCCTGATGAATCGATGGATGAATCCGCAGTGGATACTTTTTGTATGATAGGAATACATTTCTGAGACGTATTATCTTTCGCATGTAATCCTACCATGTCGTTGTCTTTGCAAGGCTGGATTGTTCCTCCACTTGTCTTGGACGCAGGATTGATATCATATGGAAGTGTGGGAGGCACACAGATGACTTTCGCAGTAGGCTCAAAGACAAAAAAGGGTGTTGTTCCAAGAGGGCATACTAAGGGTGTTTCAGACAGCTTGCCAACTAAATCGCGACAAAAAAGTTGCTTGTTTTTTGAAATAGGTGGCTTTCCTCCTGGGCATGTTAATTCGGGGTATCCTTCCGCTGATACATCGCTTGCGGAGACACCTAGCTTTTCCTCAATATAGGCCTTGCGCTTATTCCGGAGTTTCACCATCATATTTGTAAATGTATTCATCGCACCCGTATTATCAGCATCCCCTGCTCCTAGAGCTTTCATTGCTTGCTCCAACGTCATGGTTTCTTTTATCTTCCCACTTTGTATATCTTTCTGAAGCATTTCAAGCATTCCAGCTGCTGCTTTTTGGTCTTCTTCAATTGTTTTCGCGAGGAGAGATGAAAGTGGTTTTTCATACTCTAATCCTTTGGACTCTGTCCAGGCAAACGGGATACCAAGCTCTTCTAATAGTTTTTCTGTCACACCATCATCAAATGGAGATGCCGAAGCAATCTTCTCTTTGAGTTTGGTTAGTTCATCCAGAGACTCTTTATAGAAAGTAAGCATATCTTTCACAGTAGAATTCTTTGTCCAATTCACTTCACTCACAAAAAAACCATCAGCGCCATTATAGACTGTGAATAAAATCGCTACAATCAAAAGTATAAGAAGCGCAATGTAGGGCACCATCTATCTTCTAACTCGTTGGAAATTTGAAACGAGGATAAAGGAGTGCCGCCGTATAGAGACTAATGGCACCGATCGGATATATTGTCCAGTATTCTGATGAAGATGACTATACAGTTTACCATGGATTTATGAAGCTACACCGTCACTTTTCAGATGCTCTAGAGCATGCGACAGAGTATTATAGGTCCTATTTAACTTCTCAAGATGACACAGAAATTGGACATTTTCAAACAAAGACTCCTTCCAAAAAACAGTGTGATGAACAAGGCTCTGTCACTGTATTTGAAAGTCGTGGGTATATTGTATGGATTGATTGTGTTGTGGAGTAAATTTGATTCATGTGTTTTACTGTCTGATTGGAAAGCATGACATCATTACAAGTGCGCCATACATCAGATAGTCTCATAGAAGTGGGAGTTGATGAAGCAGGGAGAGGATGTCTCTGGGGTCCCTTGTATGCTGCTGCTGTCATTTGGCCTCCAGAGGAAGAATGGTTGGATGAGCATAAGGAAATTGCTCCGCAAATCAAAGATAGTAAAAAACTCACAGCGAAGAAGCGTGCGAAATTAGCCCATGCCATTCGGGATTTAGCGATGGATATCGGAATTGGAATTGTCACTCCAGCAGAAATTGATTCGTATGGAATGTCAATTGCGAATAAACTCGCCTTTGAAAGAGCACTAGAGGGTCTTCTTGTGCCACCCGATAGACTTTTACTGGATGGAATTCTTCCGTTGGAAAAAGACAAACTGGAACAACACAAGATCCAGTATCAACATACAATTGTAGATGGAGATGCTCTCTATCTTCCAATTGCTGCTGCGTCTATTGTTGCGAAAGAAGCACGTGACTCCTATGTATTAGCGTGTGTAGAGAAAGAGCCTAGTCTAGAATCAAACTATAGCATTGGCTCAGGAAAGGGATATGGGACAGAGAAGCATCGAAAGGGTATTTTGGCGTATGGAAAACACTGTCATCATCGCAATCTGTTTCTAAGGAAACTCCTTGGAAATACATCGGATTGTTTAATTACAGACTCTTAACCGAAACTTTAGTTCTTGCGGTTGTTTCTGTTGGTGCGGTTCTTGCGGTTAACGCGGTTCTTGCGGTTGTTTCTGTTGGTGCGGTTCTTGCGATTAACGCGGTTCTCGCGATTCTCGCGGTTCTTGCGGGTGGTACGATTCTTGCGCATAGGGACCATTTGATTCTATACTTGTAGGTGAGGTTTTTTTTTGGTCTAAACAGAAGGAGAAGTAAAAGAGAAGAATTCTATGGAGGTGGCAATTCTTTACAACAAGTCCAATCCCTTTGGAATTAGCCAGGATGTGGAGGTTTTGGAATGGGCTCTTCGAAGCCTTGACAAGGGAAATGTACGCATTCGGAGAGCTGATCCCTTAGAACCTCCCGTTCCACTCAGCGTAGCCATTCATTTGGAGGTGCCGTATGCGGGATGGATGCCCTGGGCCAGCACGAACTATCTCCTCCTCAATCCGGAGTGGTATGAAGAATCCGCATGGGAGAGTTATTTGGCGCAGTTTGATGGAGTTTTGTTTCGGGATATGGAATCCAAGCAACGGTTTCAAGTCAAATATCCTCATGTAACTACATATTTCGTAAATTGGTGCTGCTCTCAGGATGCGGTAGACACGAAGTCGCCTCAAAGTATGGACTTGAAGGATGGATTTGTCTGGTTCCTTGGAGGGTCCAAAAACAAGCGAGAGGCAGCACAAACCATGCTCCAGACGTGGAAGTCGGAATGGCCGAAGTTGTCTGTCTATACCACAAAAGATCTAGACGTATCGGGAACTCTCCAATCCAATGTAGAGATTCGTGTAGAAGACCTTGATAAGGACCAACGCAAGCGCCTTCAAGCATGGTATCCGGGCCATGTCTGCGTCAGCCAAGCCGAAGCCTTTGGATATACCGCGGCCGAGGGAGAAGCCAATGGAGCGTTTGTCTTACTCAATGATTTAGAAGTCTATAAACAAGATTATGCTGGAAATTCTTACATGAAGCAGTTTCGCACGAATAAAGAAATGAAGGGGATTGCGTCCTTTGCTACCTTGAAAGAGTTTGAGTGGGATGGTGTTCTTCCTGATATGAAAGCTGTGCGGGAATCTCAAAAGAAGATGAGCAAGGCACGCAAAGAGGTTTGTTTAGAGAGATTCCGTGGATTTTGGACTGCTGTGAAAGCAAACGTTGAGGAAAAGAAGTCTGCAAAGCCCAAGCATCTTCCTCCTGTTCTTCAGGCAGAGGATTGTCCTCCCATCTCAATTGTGACTCTTTTATACAATCGTCGTAAGTTTTTTGATTTAGCCTGTCACAATATCATGTTGTCAGATTATCCGAAAGACAAGATTGAGTGGGTGATTGTAGATGATTCGGATGATCCGAACGAAGCAGTCTCTGACCGTGTGATTCAGGTTGGTCTCAAAGCAGCTCCGCTAACAGTTGTCTATGTCCCCTTTGAGCGGAAGTTGCCAATTTCAGAGAAACGAAATGTAGGTGTAAACCGTTCCAAGAATTCCATTATTTTATTCATGGATGATGATGACCACTATCCTGAGACATCCTTCCGTCGTCGTGTCGCGTGGCTCACCAAGCATCCTTGGAACCCAAAGTGCTGTGTGTGTACAACGATTGCGTGTTATGACTTACTCCGTGGTGTTAGCGCCGTAAATACGCCACCTTGGAACTTACCTCTGAGACAGCGTATTTCGGAGGCCACATTGACATTCTACAAGTCTTGGTGGGAGCAGCAGAAGTTTCCGTTGAAGACAGATGTTGGAGAAGGCGAGGGGTTTTTACTGGGTCGCGAACAAGACGTTCTAGAACTGCCTCCTCAGCAGATTATTGTAGCCTTCTCCCACAAGAAGAATACATCAGGGCGTCGTATCCCAGCGGATGATGCGAAGCCTGGATGTTTTTGGGGATTCCCGAAGGAATATTTGCTCTATATTCATAAGCTAGCAGGTGTAGAAGTGGAAGAGGAAAAGGAAGAGACAGAGAGAGGTCGTTGAAGACAAAAACTTACACAACCATCCATTGCTTTTGCGATGAGTCTATAGTCTGTTTCTTGACAAAATTCATCAACAGCTTGCTGAACGCCAAATTTCCAAGAAAGTGTGGCTTTCGCAAAATTCATTTCATAGTCATGTCCCATCAGAAATCCATCTGGTTTTAGTTTGGGTTGTATGAGTTTCAAATCACGTTTCATACCTTCATAACTGTGGTCTGCGTCTATATAGACATAGTCCAGAGAGTTGTCTGGTATATGTGAAATCATTTCATAGGTCCATCCCCGCAGAATCTTTACATGTGGAGCATTCCCAAATCGTGAAACAACTAATTTATACAAATACTCTTGTGAAAGACTTATTCCGTTGTTTCCATCTACATCTCCTGAAAAGAGTAGGCCATTCTCAGAAAACCAACTATCAATTAATGTAAGTTCTTTGGGTTGAAGACGCACCAAACTTTCCGCAAATTCACCCGCAAAGACACCGAGTTCGCACCCCACCATCTCTGGTTTTAGAAAGTGACGAATCATACTCTCGCGGTTTGGAAATACGTGAAGGTCCATTCTTCTTTAGAGGCTCATTCATGCTTTACGCTTTTGTTTCCGCGTATGATTTTTTAACTTGCCTCCCACTTGCTTCGCAACAGCAGTCATACTGTGCTGTGTTTTTGTATAGTTCCACGCAGATTTGGAAAGTTCTAAGAAAAGACCTTGCTCTACAGGAGACAATGGGGGGAACGATTTTGTTTCTAAAAATATTACAAATGTATCTAAACAAGCCTGAAACGGCTGGAGCTTTTCAGGGTCGTTTTGATAGGTTGTATAGGCCATTTTGAATAAATCCAAGAATGACATAAAAAAAGAATAGACTAAATCTTTCTTGCCTTCTCCTGAAGAGAGGACACCTAATTCTTTCACAAGAATCGCATATTGCTCTCTATAATCATCAATTTGTCTGTTGATGTCAATAAAAAGTTCATTTACTTCTTGAGGAATCTCAGGAGGAAGTGTTTGAATGTAAACCTCAAACTTGACAAACTTCTCGGGAAGAGATTTTTTCTCTTGAAGGATATCATATGCTAGATTTAAAAGTGTTGGGTAGTCCCTCATCTATTTTAAGAGGAACACATTTCACAGACCTCTTCTCCGCGCTCCTTCTTTTCGCGGACTTCTTGAACGGAGGCCTCGTAGGCGGCCGCAAGTTCCTCGAGCTTTGCTTTGCGTGAAACAGGCTTCTGAACCTCATCGTCTGATTCGGAATCACTTTCATCATCACTGTCAGCATCTACCACCTGATTTGTAGAGCCTTGGATCGCAGCAAGAAGACGAGGATCCACTGTGAACTTCTGCGCCGTGACAGGTGTCTTTGTTCTCAGATAATAACAACCAGTCTTGAGTCCCTGCTTCCATGCGTAGAAGTGCATAGAGGTTAGTTTCGCATAGGTGGCATCGGCAACGAAGAGATTCAAACTCTGACTCTGACAGATGAAAGCACCACGGGATGCCGCCATATCAATGAGTGTCTTCTGCTTGAGTTCCCAGGAGGTCTTGTAGCGTGCCTGAATGTCCTCAGGGATTTCAGGAAGGCCTTGGATAGAGCCGTTACGCGCAACAATTTGCTGTTTCATCTCTTCTGACCAAAGATCTAGCTTCATGAGGTCCCGCATGAGATACTTGTTCACAATAATGAACTCACCTGCGAGTGTGCGGCGTGTATAGAGATTGCTGGTGAAAGGCTCAAAGCATTCATTGTAGCCGAGGATTTGGGAGGTTGACGCAGTCGGCATCGGAGCAAGAAGAAGAGAATTGCGAACACCCTTCTGAGCCTTCGTTCGGAGCAGCTTCCAATCGAGGGAACCATCAGTTTCCGTAAGAGGTGTCACGTCCCACAAATCAGGCTGAAGCTTTCCTTCGCTTGTAGGAGAGCCCTTGAATGTCTCATAGGGGCCCTCTACTTCTGCGAGAGCACATGACTCCTCCACTGCTGCATAATACATGTGTTCAAAGATAAGCTGATTGAGCTTCGCTGCTTCATCAGATTCCCAGCTGTATCCAAGCATGGCAAAGACATCTGCGAGGCCCTGAACACCGAGTCCGATGGGCCGATGACGCATGTTGGATTTGAGTGTTTCAGGCGTAGGATAGAAGTTAATATCAATCACACGATTTAGATTGCGAGTTGCGACTTTGGTGACGTCACGGAGCTTGGCAAAGTCAAACACGTCGTCCTTGACAAACGCAGGAAGCGCGATAGACGCAAGATTACAGACAGCTGTTTCATCCTTGTCTGAATATTCAATAATTTCCGTACACAGGTTGGAACTCTTGATAGTGCCAAGATTCTGTTGATTGGACTTCTTATTACAGGCATCCTTGTAAAGGAGATACGGAGTGCCTGTTTCCATTTGCGCATCCAGAATCTGGAACCAGAGCTTGCGTGCTTCCACTGTCTTACGCCCACGTCCCTCCTTTTCATACTTTTCGTAGAGGTCACGGAACTTGGGTCCCCAGATATCTGCGAGGCCTGGAGCTTCATTGGGACAGAAGAGAGTCCAGGATTCGTTGCGATCCACACGCTCCATGAACAAGTCAGGAATCCAGAGGGCATAGAAGAGGTCGCGAGCACGTTCCTCTTCCGCACCTGAAGGAAGCTTCATCTTGAGGAAGTCTTCCACGTCAGCATGCCAAGGCTCTAGATACATCGCAAAGGAGCCATTGCGCTTGCCACCACCCTGGTCCACATAGCGAGCTGTGTTGTTAAAGACGCGGAGCATTGGTGTGAGACCATTGCTTTGACCATTGGTGCCCTTGATAAGAGAGCCACGGGCTCGGATATTGCTGATATGAAGACCAATGCCTCCCGCATACTTGCTAATGGCAGCGCAATCACCAAGTGTCTTATAAATACCCGCGATACTATCATCAGACATTGAGAGGAGGAAACAAGAGGAAAGCTGTTGTCTAGGGGTGCCAGCGTTAAAGAGTGTAGGTGTCGCATGAGTAAAGAACTTTTGGGATAACAGGTCGTAGGTTTCAAAGACCCTCTCCAATGTCTCTTGCGAACCCCAGAGAGAAAGAGCAATACGCATCCACATGTGCTGAGGACGCTCAATCACTCGCATAGAGGTATCTTTGAGAAGATAGGAGCGCTCCAACGTCTTGAATCCGAAATAGTCAAAGAGATAGTCACGTTCATGTTGGATATACTTATCAATCTCAGGACCCTTTTCATTTACAAGAGAGACAATGGAAGAATGAACATGGCTGGTGGGTTCGCCTGTAGCAGGCATCGTCTGAGTTGCGAGAGTCTTCATGACCTCCGTGAAGGAGCTAGATGTATTCTTATGGTGATTGCTGACAGAAATACGCGCAGCAAGAGTTCCGTAGTCGGGATGGAGTGTGCTGAGTCCTGCGGCCAACTGCGCGGTCAGTTCATCCAATTCAGAGGTTTTGACACCATCATAAATCTGAGAGAGAACCTGCTGAGCAAGAGCATCAGGATTGACAGCAAGACCACGTGCCGCCTTCCGGACACGTTGTAACACTTTATCAAAGGAGATAGATTCACGGGATCCGTTTCGCTTGAGAACTTGCATACTAAAAGGCATTTGGAGAATTGAATGTCTAGTGGAGGCGCAGGGCAAAAAAAGGTTCAATTTTGAGGGGGAATACTTTACTCATAGGTCCTTACTAAATCAGCTTCAGAGAAGCAGTTCCATCTACGCTTTGACCGCCTTAGATTGATTTTCTAGACTCTTCATAAGTTTGCCTTGGGTCAGAATGCGGCTTGTAATGTTCATCGTTTCCAACTCCTGAAGCAGGAGCTTGTAGGCGTAGGGAATCTCAATCGCAGAGAAGTTTGTCGTATTTCCACACCCTTTACAATGCCAGATACCTTCCTTAGGATTCGCAATGGCTAGCAAGCCGCAGTCTCTACAACTCCAGCAGCGGAACAAATCCGAGCACTCCATGAAACGCTCTTTCGTGAACTCCGTGATACCGTGGGCTGCCACGCAATCACGTTCCATCTCACCAAAGCGGAGACCACCTTCTCTGGCACGTCCTTCCGCAGGCTGTCTCGTCAGCATAACTAGAGGACCGGATGACCTGGAGTGTAGCTTGTCTGCTGAGCAGTGACGTAGGCGCTGATAATAACAGGGACCCATGTAAATGCTCGTTTCCATCTGTCTCCCCGTGTAACCATTATAGAGAACTTCATTCCCATGAGGCTCTAGGCCCAAATCGTCTCGGAGGATTTTCTCCAAATTTGGCAAGGTCACCTCATTGAAAGGCGTGCCATCGCCTAGACAGCCAAGCTCAGCACCAATTTTGCCAAGAAGAGTCTCCATCAGCTGCGCAATCGTCATACGGGACGGGATACAGTGAGGATTGATAATGATATCAGGAATGAGTCCAGACGCAGTCTGGGGCATATCCTCCGCATTCAGAATCATTCCAACAGTGCCCTTTTGACCGTGACGACTGGAGAACTTGTCACCAATCTCAGGAATACGATCTTGGCGAACACGAACCTTGGCCAACGAATAGCCTTCACCGTTGCGATTGCGATAAATGCGATCCACATAGCCCGTTTCGTTGTTGCGCATTGTCCTGGAGACATCTCTGTATTTCTTCGTTCCCGCAGGGACAACCATGCCTGTGGCCACACGGAGAGGAACGACTTTTCCAATCAGAATATCATCGTTTCCAACATAGACATTTTCAGGGACGAATCCATCAGAGCCTAGCTTGGTGTAATTGGCATTTTTCATCTGTTTTGTGGCCTCTGGATCCGGTCGGTCAAAGCGCTCTTCTTCTCCTGAGCTCTGGTTCTTGCGCTCCTCATCCTTGTAGGTGCGATAGAAGATAGAGCGGAAAAGACCTCTCTCAAGAGACGCACGGTTAATCATAATAGAATCCTCCTGATTGTAGCCTGTGTAGGTCATGATGGCTACAATGATATTCTGACCCGAGGGCATTTCCTGGGCTCCATAGAACTTGCTCATGAAGGGACTCACGAAAGGAATCTGCGGGTAGCAGAGCAAGTGAGCTAGCGCATCAAAGCGTTCCTGGAAATTCAGAGCATACATGCCCATGGCCTGCTTACCCATGGCAGCCTGATAGGAGTTACGGGGTGACTGGTTGTGGTCAGGAAATGGAATATTGCTCGCAAGTGTGCCAAGGATTGTAGAAGGATGAAGCTCCACATGTGTGTAAGAGCCATTTTCCATGGCATTCTCAGGTGTCATCGCAATATAACATCCCTCAGTCTCACCAGGGTCAATGTATTCAACGAGGAAATTACGCTTGGGTGACTCCCATAGAAGCAAGGTTTCCCAGTCTTTGTGGTCCATGAGTTCCTTCAGAAGCTTGCCCTTCTTATCCTTTGCGATTTCGCGAATGGTGTCTGCGTTATAGAGAGGGCGGAGCATACGACCTGCTTCTGTGGTCAACCAGATTTCCTTGAGAGCAGGCTTCCAGATAATTCCTGTGTGGATATGAATCAAGCCACACTGCTTCGCCTTGCGAAGCTTTGATAGGGTTTCTAGAGAATCCTTCACATCAACCATACCAATCCAAGCGCCATTCAGAAAGATGCGTGTATGAGAATGCTTGTAGGCGGCTGTCGTCTTCTGAAGAGGCTTCAAGACATTGAGAGAATTCAGAAAGTCTCGTGTGACACCAGGATTGGAGTAGATACTCACAATCGCTGTGCTACTCATATTCTTTACAACACCTACACTGTGACCCTCTGGAGTCTCTGAAGGACAGATGTAGCCCCATTGAGTATTGTGAAGTTTGCGAGGAGGGATGAGCTTGCCTGTCTTTTCAATCGGTGTGGAGATGCGGCGCAAGTGGGAAATTCCTGAGATGTAGTTGAGTCGGTTCAGAACCTGGGAAACACCAATCTTGGTAGGACCACCTGCCTTTGCTGAGCCAAAGTTGCCTGTGGCGAGACTCGTCTTGAGACCCACTTCCACAATGGTGCTCTTAATGATTTTAGAGATATTGGAAATATTGAGAATCTCCTCCCAGTTGTTGGACGCCCGCCAAGAGCCACTGTGAATTTCCTTCGCTAAGGAGGCTCGGATATCTTTCACCATTTTAGTAGCAAAGTATGTTCGGAACAGGTTGGCTAGCAAGAATCCTGGCATATCTACGCGCTTATTGGGATACCCATCACGGTCATCGTTTGGAATCCGCGCAGAGTTTACCCAAAGAACCTTCCGAGTTATATGGGCAAGAAAGCAAGCCTTCGCATACAGAGTCTCTTCCGTCAAGCCAATGTGAGGAAATAGTTCTTGATTCAAGATATCTTGAATCACTAAGGGCCGCTGAGACTTTGAGGACCAGGAATGGATATGTTGCGATAGCCAAGCAAGAGCTGTCTCCTTACTCGTGATGTCTTGTGACTCCATTGTAGATTCATTGATGACGCTGTCATACACAGTGTCTCCATTAGGTCCAAGAATTAAGTCACGAATCTCCTTGTCATTCTGGATACCGAGAGCCTTGAAGAGAATCCAGAGAGGAATTTCCGTCTTAATGCGGGGCATCGTTGCTTTGAGGAGCCAGATTTGAGGATTCTTTGGGTGATACATGATTTTCACCGCATTGTTCTTCGGAACTTGGTCATTGTCAGGTCCGATAGATTTGACTTCAATGACCTCCACTTCCTTGGTAGGATTGCGGTTGTTGCGGAAGACAAAGGGTCTGTTCTCACTCATCCGCTCCTGAGAGATAATCACACGTTCACCACCTTGAACGATGAAGTAACCACCGAGGTCTTCTGCGCATTCACCTAACGTGCTTGGGTGAAGATGCTTCTGGTCGTGAAGCAAGCAATATTTGCTGCCGACCATCACAGGAATCTTTCCCAAGTGAACATTGGGAAAGAGACGGACACGAGATGTCTTTACACCACCCTTGGTATGGTCAATGAACGTTGTCGTCACACGCACATCCACGAAGAGAGGGCTGGCATAGGTTAAGTTGCGCTGACGCGCATCATTCGGCATCATCGGTAGGACAGCACCGTTGTTTTCAAAGATAGTTGGTTTGCGAAGGCTTGTATTCTCAAACTCCAGCGACACCTCATATTCATGTTGGAGAGGAATATGAAGAGTATTTTGTGCGTTAGATACTCCATCGGGCACATGACCCATCAACGCATTCGCGGCACTTGTGCTTAGACCTGTGGCAGAAGCGAGAGCAGAACGTGGTCCTGAGAGAGCAACTTCAGGAGAGCCTCGCACGACAAGAGGATTTACCATTGTCACGACTTCAGGGATATACCCATCCATGAAATTGTTGAAGCTCTCAATCTGATGAGCAATGATTTGGCGTCCATTGGACTGTTTAAAATACACATCAAGAATGTGTCTATAGGAGGGAAGCATCGTTTCTTTCTTACTTCCCTGGAAGCCAGGGGTCCCCTCAATTTTTGTGAGTTCCATCGCTAAGCCTAGAATCTTTCGTGGGATTTGTTTAAACTGTTCAAGTAGATGGGTGACTCCACTACAAAAACATTTACTGTCACAGCGGAAGCTGCGGCTGCCATGGGTGGGACACGGAAACGTAGAAAGAGATCTACGGCATCCTCTGAGACGATGAAGATTGGAAAAGAAACACAAAAAGGCGGAACCAGTCCTGGAACAACACTTCAGATTGAAGCCAATCGAGCACCTGGTGGAGCAGAGCCGCCTCCTGCTGCTTTCAAGAACAGCACCGATACAGCGTTGGCGAAAACAACAACAGATTCAAGC
>Ga0247832_1007195_pt1 | contig 11766 bp, 12 predicted proteins | sample LaCruzMarch2015__10_FD_192407 | JGI IMG/M metagenome (GOLD analysis project Ga0247832, IMG submission 192407) | Freshwater microbial communities from meromictic Lake La Cruz, Castile-La Mancha, Spain - LaCruzMarch2015_4m | ecosystem: Environmental > Aquatic > Freshwater > Lake | place: Spain...
ATAATCATCCCCATAACCGTCCCAAAATGAAGCAAAATGTTCTGGAGTGGCTGTTCGTTCGTACTCCACTCGTTTCCCACGGCCATCGTTGACACTGAATCCATAATCTATGTCAATGGCTTTGTCTGACTCATTACATAGGTAGATGGACGTCATTCCTTCGGCTGCAACTTCATCTCCACGGGGATAGAGCTGCATACGCCATGGATTCCCCAAGAGCAAAAATTCGGGCGAGACAACAGATTCACCTCGCACCAACGACAGGCTTGCGAAGCCATGCCAGTGGACGGTATGCGTCACCCACTCTTCATTATACCCAGGCGGCGGTGTCCCTACATGAGTATGGGCTGATGTAATAATAGGAGCGTTCATGATGATGTGGAGAGAGAAGAAGTTGCTGGTCCAGATTGCCTTCTACAGCTACGATAACCCCTTTCTGCGTATTTTCTATCAGGCCTGAGGTAGAGTACAGTCCGTGATGCTCTCGTCCATGTTGTCGTCGTCGACATCATCGTCATCGTCGTCGTCCTCACTTGACGAATACCTTCTTTCCATCGCACCGCCTCGCGAACTGATATGTCCAATAACACAAGAAGTACTACGCGACCCAGTCGTGGCCGAGGATGGACACACGTACGAACGTCGGTCGCTCGTTACGTGGTATACAATGGGACGAGACCGCAGTCCGGTAACGAATGCATTGTTAATGAATACCAATGTTGAGAATTTGGTACCTAATTTAGCCGTGGCGGGGATGGCGAATGCACACCGGGAACGACTTGGGAGGGAGCTCGTGAGACTTGTTTGTCACGCAATGGATGGTGAATACAACAACAACAACAATCTCAACAATAGTGACGTTGATGTATATTACACACATTTGAGGGCCAAAGTGGAAGGTTTGTTAGAGGCTGGGGCCGACCCGGATTGTCGAAATGACAACGAAGAAGATAAAGAAGGTGGCTCGAACACTCCCTTGCACATGCTTATACGATCGGGGAACATTCGTCTTGCGATGCAATTAGTTGATTACGACGCAAGTGTATGTCTTACTAACAATGCAGGTTTGAATTGCATAGTTATGGCAGAGGAGGAGTTTGCTAAACGCAGGTGTATACCATTTGAAGGAGGGTTGAATAATACTCGACATATTGTACGGTGGGGGGATGCCTCGTCAACAGAATGGACTGATTTCATACAGGAATTGAAAAGAAGGGAGGCGCTCGAGAAAGCAAGGGCAGAAGCACGGCATGTAGCACGGAGTCAGGCAAATGATGAACACCGAGAACGTCAACGTACACTAGCGAGCACTTATGCACGAAGTAATGCTGCAACTAATGGTAATCAACGTGGATTAGGTCGGCTTGAGGATGGAGTGGGGTACTTCCCTTCTCTTGTGGCATTGCAATTTCAATCGTCTATACCATCCCCAAGTCCGAGTGTAGCGGAGTATGAGAATGCAGAAAAGGAACGATTGAATCGTATTCTTGGTTCAATTAGCTGTCTTGTGTTGATATATTTCTTGCTCAGTTAGCATTTTATAATGGTTCATCACTTACTCATATTAAATACAAAATATATGCAATTAGAATATTCTACATAGGTGCTTCCAGGCTCGCGTAGGGATTGTCATCTTGCTAGTAGAATACCGTATCTCTTGGTAGACCCAGCAACATGGCGGAGCCCCCATCAGAGAAGTGTACAATTGTCAGAAGTGTGGGACTGTTTCACCAACTCCAAGAGGTAGGCGAAGTTACCAGTATTTAACCGGCGCAAGTATCGATGGCGCAACGGATATCAGGGCAATCAGCTATGTCGAGGTCAGGGCTGAGTGATAAGTTGATATGTGGAAGGTTACTCTGAATCGAGATGGGCATGTTAGGACAGTTTTCCCTTTGCTGAATACACCATCGCCTCGACTGTAACCACAAAAACCTTTCAACTACCAGTGCATGCAGATAATGTGGATGTTGAACTATGGCAAGTAGCCTCCTCAATACAGAGAACTTTCCGATCTTCAGACAACTTGTCAAACGCAGCATTGGAAGATGCCTTTGTCTTCTTACTTTTCTTGCTTTTATCCTTTCTGGCCTTTTGCTTTGTGCGAATGTCAGCAATCTTAACATTAGGTGCAGCACAGACTCAAGCCTTATCCTTGTTTGGGCAAACTTCAACAAATGAACCATCTGCCTGCCGCTGGGACCAGGGATGATTTAAGCCACACCAGAAGCGAGGTCCTTCTTCTTGTATACATCAAGTGTGCGCTCAGCCTGCTGGCTAGCATTAACATTGACAGATGGGCCACCTATGCCCAAAAATGACTGGGCATTAACGGCAGTAATTGCCGCCTGAGAGATGACCTTGCGGTTGTCCTCTGCCTTTTGAGCGGCAGAGAGCATATTGTGAAGGGCAGCGAGTTGGAGTGTTGAGTTTAAGCCCATAACGGTTAACGGTCGTATGCTGGGGGTAAGCCTGCTTGAAGAATGCAAAGAGGTCTTGAACTTCTCAGCCGCATTGACAGGGAAGTCCTGCTCCTTAATGAACGGCTGCGAGGCTCAAGGCTGCCAAAATTTGTGTGTAGTGTGTAGTATACCTGGACGGAGCGCGGAGCGATATATCTTCTATCAGTCATGACCTGAAAAACATGCTCAAGGGCAATCTCAGGCTGGTCAGTGTAATTTGGAGCAGTGGCCAAGAAAACATTTGTAAAGACAGCTGATTGGGCTACTCGGAGAATCTTGGATTCGATGTCAACCATCGTATGATCCTGATTCAGTGTCGCAGCAGTGGCACCAAAAACAGCAGCAACAATCTGCCAAGATGATCAATTCATAGAGCATCACTAAAGAGAGTGTGCCTCAAGAGAGATGAGACGGAAAAGAGTGATGTCTAGCTTCAGTCTACAATCTAGCGTACCTACCTACAACCACAGACACCGACTACAAATCCATTCACAGTACGGGTATGATATGGTCCCGAAGGTACCGTACTAGCTAGGTATTTAGGTAGAAAGATAGAGAGATCCCCGCAATATGACGGAGCCCCCATCAGAAAGCATCATCCCCATCCGATCTGAAGGGAATCATGACGACGACCACGGCGACCACCACCAACAGTCAACTCAACCAACGACAGGTAGGACGTCTAATACCCGATCCTATCCGTACATCCGCATCCAATAATAACTCCTTGTCATCATCGTCATCACGACAATCCCTCATCGGTCGGGGTCCACGTCATACCTATCGACATATAAATCATCAACGGGGTACCATTGGGACATTTACGGTCCGACTATTAGAAGGACGGGACTTGACACGTAGGCATTGGAGTGCGTTGGGTCTAGGCCCATTACGGCACTTGGGATTGAGTGGTGCTACCGGGGAGGTGAGTTCATTCGGCTCGTTGCGGTTAGGATTTTGGGGTCCTGGGACTGACGATGATGAGCATTATGACAACAACAACGATGTGGTGGAGGAAATGGCGGCAATGAAGGAATTGTCAAGTGGAGGAGGAGGAGGAGGTGTAAAGGAGGTATGGGAGGGTGGAAAAGTTAATACGTCATCTACTAACAATAACAATGACGATGATGATGATGATGCACCGTGTAGTAGTACATCACAGCAGCAGCAGCAAACATTCATGCCCTCCATGGCCACTCCACCACGCACTAGCAAGTCTGCGGAACAAGGGAACACGTCATCGGCAGCATCAGTAACACCATTATTAGATCCATTCGATACTGGATCTTTGCGATCAGGGATTACACCAACACAATCTCCATTGCAGCAATTCCCCATTCCTCCTCAACAATCAACAACAATGATAAAGGAGGTATGGGAGGGAGAACAAGTACAGAAATCATCATCCGCAACAAAAACATCGACAGGCATCTCTCCTCCAATCCATTATGCGCGAGATATATACAAAACATCCACGGTCCATCATGACTCGAATCCTATATGGATTGATAAATATAATGATAGTTCATCATCATCATCATCATTCCGTATCCCACTACGAAAGGTAGATCTACTACCCAACTTGACAGTCGATGGTGGAATTGTGAAACTTGAAATACGGTTAGATGAAGAAATGGCAGGAGCCGAATCACTCTTAGTGAAGGGTGCACTGTCCACAGCTGTGGGAGTTGCCACCACGGCCACATCTGTGGTAGGCTTGGGTAACTTTACTAAAGATGCCTCATCGGCAGGGATGGAAATGGTGGGACTAAGTACCGATCGGTTAATTGGACGAGGAATTGTCGATCTAATGCCATTGCTACTAGGGTCATGGGAGGAAATATGGGAACAACAACAGCAACAACAGGAAGAAGAACAACAGAAGCAATCTGCTGTTCGTGTTGCTCCTACTTACAACAACAACAACAATGGTGGCGGAGACGATTATGACGATACATTATTAGACGAGTATGGTAGGACTCACTCGAAGGCATACAAGACTAGACGACGTATCGAACGAATGGGGATGCTGGATGTGTGGGTACCACTGTACCATCCAACGAGTAAAGATAATGAAATATCAGGGAAAGTTCATTTACTAATTACATATGAACCAAATGGTATGACACCAAAACGTGATGATGTCGTGGCATTTGAATCGTACGCACGTCGTCCACTCCATGGTGTAAGTTACAATCACCACCACGCAGCTACCAACGAGGGTACTACTACCTCGCAGTCTTCGTCAATGTCACCAGTACCAAGTGGTGGTGGTGGCATGAACGTGGGTCCGACGAATAATCCAGTAATACCTCCGTTGTCCCCCCTACTTGTTATTGATACACGTGGTTTATATTTACTACTGGAATATGCCACATCACGTACCGTAACTAGTGTTGATCGGGGAGGGAATGTTAAGTCATCCCGATATGAACGTACCCATCGGGTACGTGTCCATCGTAATGCCGTATTTGTTATTGAACGTTCAACCTTTATGGATGGGGTGGGTGATATTGTACGATTACCTGGTGATGTTGTTTTGTCGACACCCATTGGACAAGACATTGCCGAAGTTACTGCACCGTTAGTTGCTGGAGTGATGGAACTTATCATGCCTGCAGTACTTACTGGGAAGTTGGTACTAGCCGCAGGTGGGTTAGGTGTGAAGGCAAGTTTGGCAGGAGCACAGGCGGCAACACAAGCGGTTGTTAGTGCTTCTGTAGGGAAGGCAGAAGAACGAAGAATGGAGACTAGTGATTATGACAATGATTCTGGGGCGTACACCTACGTTAGATAAGAAGGCGAACGCTCCCAATGTCCCATTCTGTAAAGCGTTATGTGTAATGTTAAAGCACTATCATAGAGATTGTCGTTTTCGTCATCATCATCCTACTTAAATAAATGTGTTATTGACATTCTGGATTATGACTTTTCTGCTCATAGATGGACCTTCTTCAAGGGTTCTTATGGATAGATTATCACAATATGATGCAATTAAACTACCCATGTAACAGAGGAGTACATGGATATCAACAAATATGTAGAATACTGAATTCAAATCCCAAGATTACAATTGCAACGTATATTTATATGTAGCTAAGTAACACAGGCAAATATTTTATGAATGAGATCTCCTCCTTCTCTCGCTACGAGTGAATTGCGCGTTTCTCCACAAGCTTCTCGATAGTACCCGTTGCATAGTACTCATATATCTTATCAGCTGTACCCTTACCAATCCCCGCAAGCTTGGTTTTGCCTTTCCCAAGTCCCTTTGCATTCTCTGAGGTAATTGCATAATCAAGGCTGGATATCGCCGTAATCGCCTTCTTGTACGTTAAACCAGCATTAGTATTCCCCTCTTTGAAGTAATAGTCACCCAACTCTTGGAATACTTGAATAATACCCGCGTTATCAGGTACGACACACGAATTGGCCATGGCCGACTTTTGTCGTGCCTTAGCCTCCTCCTTCACGGTTGCAATACCAAATTCCAACATGAGCAATTTGATCATCTCCACGGCAGTTGTATCCTGATTCTGTAATATCATCTTTCCTACAGACATCATAGCCTTCTTCTCATCCTGGGGGTAGTCCAACTTGGTCGTCGTGGCAGTACCGATGTCCACGAGAAGTTGTGCCTTAGTTTTGATATCAGCATCATCCCACCGTCCATCAGTATCAAATTCTTGTACTGCTGATAGTAGATCTGGTGGGACTAATACCGTCCCGCCGGTAGACACAGAACTCATCTTGCCATTGGCCATGGCTACATGTTCTTCAGTCACATTCTTCATTGCCTCCAGTTCCTCCTCGGTGGGTTCATCACGGTACCATGGTCGTAGACGCGGTGCTGAGCTATTCGCGACGGCATATCCACACGGGATACGTCGTGCTAAATCTTCGTCATAGTATCCTAAACAATTTACTGTCACACCAGCATCCTCATCCTTGAGTTGAAGCTTCCCCTGAAAGCATGTGGGGCACCGCCCGAGTCGTCCATGGACATGTCCATCAATGCAACGTAAAAGTAATATGTCTTTCGTACCCGTCATACCGTAGCCCAAATTCCAACGCAAGATTGATTTGAGATCATCATTCTTTAGTTTGGCATATACCTTCATTGCCTTGGCGTAGGTTTCAATTGAGTCATCCCCGGTAGTTTTGGACTTCTTCGCACGACGTTCCGTGTCGTCGTCATCATCACCATCCTCATCATTCTCCATCATGACAGATTTGATTTCCTTCAATTTCTTTGCAATGGCACTCGATTCATCTGAATTATCATCCCCCATCTCGCCCTTTTTCTTCTTGGTGGCCTTGGGTGGCCTGTAGGCAATATCATCAATAATTTCCTGTCGTTTCACGGGATCCGAAAGGATGAGATCATTCGACCTATCAACTAGATGTTCATCGACGAAATCGTCCACGGACATGCCCTGCATTGATCGTGGTGGGATTTGGAAGCATTTCACATTATGATATCTAACAAAATTAATAATATGAATGGGACATCCGTAAATGAGGGGGAAAAAATGACAATTACATATTTTAGCATTACTTTACACACTTACGCAGTGAAGGCAAAGTCATTTCCTGGCTTTATGGAGTCTAGATGAACAAAAAAACAATGTCGTCGCCAATGCACGTGTGAGGAGAGAAGAAGCGGGGCGACGAAGATTTGAACGGTGACTGTCCTCTCCCCCAAAACAATGCTGGTTTTGACACCAAGGAGATAAAAAAGTACAAATTCACAAATTTACTCACTCGTTGCGATACGCAGTTCGCCTTTTGCAATTGGTTCCTTGCACTTCTTGCACTTGGCCCGACCGGATGCGGCATTCTCGAGGTGGTAGGTCGTGCCTTCGACTACTGCGTCCATGGTGGATGCTGTGTCGTCGGGGATGATAGTGAGTGTGATATGATAGGTGCTCCGCCCTTGCTATTTATTCGTGATGTGAGATTGTTTCAGCGGTCGTGGCGTCTACTGCTGCGTAGCGTCGTGTGCGTGGAATAAAAGGCGACCAAAGAACTCTTTTGCTGTTAGAAATTTCTGTTGCGAGGTGTATTGTGTATCAATCAAACGAGCAGGTGCACGTAGATTGAATTGCTCTCTCTTATAAAGCCACACCTTTCACCATTTTTTTTTGCAATCAAAAAATACATACATTTGTATTTCAGCAATCGACTAAACGATCATCATTTGCAGCGCAGAGAACAGTAACAATAAAAAAGGATAGATATATACATCATTTACATCTGTCCGATGACTGGAAGGAGAGTTCCAAGCTCCTCGTGGACCATAAGTCCAAGGATCCCCATCATCGCCGCACGTCCATTATTCAGCTCAATCGCCCTCTTGGAAAGCTTCATCTCCTCATCGAAGGTATCCCATCCAAAGTCAATAGCACCATTACGAAAGTCACCCACGGGAGTATCTCAAATCACCCATTAAGATTATCATCATACGAACAATACATTGTTACTACTGTGGACAACACATCCCTATATAATATGGGTAAGTATACTATTATCACTGTGCACAATAGTATCATTATGGAAATGTGCCACAACTGATCCGGGTATTATCATAGACCTGCGGGTGGACGTGGGCCACCAGAATCAGCCATACAGTAGCGCCACTGAAGTGTATTATAACTAATTCAAAGTTGCGAGCAAAAAGTGTACTATTCATCTTATCATTTTCTGTTGGGTTGGTGTTGAATACCATCAATAACGGCGTTAGATTTCAATATTCCACTTTTTATCCCTAACCAATTTCTTGAGCTTGGCATGATTGTCTTTCCACTCTGTGCCCGTGAGTTTTGCCCGGTTTTTCGAGTTCCACTTCTTCCGCCATTCCTCCGTACTATGTGATGCTTCGAAATCTACTTTACTACGAATTCCCTGAGTTCCTTGCTTCTTCTGACTCCATATCCACATGCAGGATCTCCTTGTTGGAGGTTTGGCATTTTCCGGCCACTTACAGAGTTTGTCAAATTCCGTCTTCCATACTGGTAGTGCATCTGCCATTTTGACTAGTCGCATGTTGATATCCCTCTTGTCAATACTATCCTCTGACAAGTTCTGAAAGTTATGAAAACCCAAATCCAAGAGTGCCTCCTGATACCTGCTAACGACGTTGTCTCCTTCACGTACTTCGACACCCATCATCGCCAACATATTCGCTGCGTATACCTGGAATGGATGCGTGCCATCCTTCATCTTCTGCTTCTGAATAATGCTCTGGTACATGCTCAAGACATCGGCACCTTCCGGGATAGGGATGCTCATCTTCACGAGCTGAGCCCTTGCATACACTTGCCATGGATGCACTCCCAAGGCCAAGAGCTCCTTCTGATACATGCTCATGACGTTGTCTCCTTCACGTACTTCGACACCCATCATCGCCAACATATTCGCTGCGTATACCTGGAATGGATGCGTGCCATCCTTCATCTTCTGCTTCTGAATAATGCTCTGGTACATGCTCAAGACATCGGCACCTTCCGGAATAGGGATGCTCATCTTCACGAGCTGAGCCCTTGCATACACTTGCCATGGATGCACTCCCAAGGCCAAGAGCTCCTTCTGATACAAATAGGGATATCCCAAGCGTATAGCATCTTCCTCGCATGCTGTTGGAAGTTGTGAGTTCCCATCCGCATCTTCTCCTTCTGACGCACGCTGTTACGTTCATTCCTCTCGCGTTCCGCAAGTTTCAACAATTCGAATGATACTCCACTTTTTTCGATGATATTACTCCCGATTGTACAAGGGTCGGACGATTCATCAAGATATATACAAATCAGTGTGTACATGTAATCCCACCGAAGAGCATGATTCTCTGTATGACTATTGTAGTACAGCTTATTGAGAAGGAACTCGGGATGGCAGCTCGTCACGATCTCATCCAACTTGGACGCAACACATCCATACTTGGACCTTTCAGATTTCGGGACAGTGAAAAAGGTATCAGAATGATCGATCACATACTTACGAAAAGCTTCCTTCCCACCAAGCAAGGACGTCACCTTGTCTAAGACTGCCTGAGAGCATAGGTGAGTCCGTCCAGCTTTTCCACTAACTTCTTTGAATACAACTAGAAGAAATTCTCTATATGCAGTCATGATTGTGGAAACATCCTCATCAGAGAATACGTCCGTACTATCACCGTTGTAAGGATACGCAAATGGTGTGAAGTTGGTTTTCCCACATCGATCGTTGTATAGTATTGGAGAGAGGGAAAGCCGAATAAGTTCCCAACAACATGAACGTAGTGTACCATCAGTGCGGGTTGCACTTGCTGGGTGAAGTCCACTGCTCACTGAATTTGCTAGATTCGATGTCATGTAATTCATCAGAAGAAATACCATGGGGATCATGAGGCATATTCCAAGGAAGCTCCGGGTGCACTTCATGAAACGTGCTTCCTTCAATTGGACACATGCTAATGTAGACATTTCTGAAAGAGAGATACGCAGTCCAGAGTTTGACACATGTTGGGTGATACTTGTCTTTCTCATTCCAGTCAATGGGTACACCACTAAATTTCCGATTCGACAACTCGTCTGCTGTAATCCCGGGCCCCTTCTCATTAAATCGACGCTTCTTCGATGCTCGATCATCCAGTGGAGATGTTACTGGTGCAGGCGACATTGATACTGCAGCTGCTACTCCAACTGCAGCTTGAATGACAGATGCGGAAGCAGGTGTGCCTGAATCTGCAGCGTTGACTGATTGTATAAATAAAACGATGCAGAATAGAAAGTAAAGTAAACGATACATTCCTCGAGAAATGATTGACCTTGACTTCTGTCTTGTATAACTGATACCAGCAGTACTACTTGGATCGATTGATACGGTCTTGGATTCGAGCTTGTCAACCGTCACACTTGATTCGATATTACAAACCGTCGCACTTGATTCGAGCTTATCAACCGATGTGATTGGTTCGAGCTTGTAAACCAAAAGGCACAGTCCACATATGGTAGGTAGTGGCGTGTTGGATAATCGACACAGATATATCACGCACTTCCAATTATTAACAACAGGAACACCAACATATGCCATTAGTACTATAGCTCTGTACATATATGACAGAAGTTTGATGACTAAGAGAATTTTATCTGATAGACAGACAATCTTGTCTATAGGCCTACTACCACTTTGTCGACAACGAACATGCCCTCTCCCACGGCGTCGCTGTTCGTGACTCCTATTGATGGGAGGAAGATTGGTTAACCTTATCATTCGACGATGGATCTCGTCGAACGAACACCAAGTTAGTGTTTGCAAATATAACGTATATCCTTGTAACGACGCATCCCACCGCCACGTGCAGCGATAGTTAATGGTGTCATCATCGTCATTGTTATACAAAGATGCGTTCATGCTGAAATTGATCGACTCAAGCTCCAACTCAAAGTCGTTGTTATTCAAAGAATCCAAGCTCGAAGTGTTCGGTTCGAGCTTGACCACCGTCTTGTCCACCGTCGTGCTCGGACCGAGCTTGTTCACCGTCGTGCTCGGTTCGAGCTCGACCACCGTCGTGCTCGGTTCGAGCTCGACCACCGTCGTGCTCGGTTCGAGCTCGACCACCGTCGTGCTCGGTTCGAGCCTGACCACCGTCGTGCTCGGTTCGAGGATACCAACCGTCGTGTTCGTTTCGAGGATACCCAACGTCGTGTTCGGTTCGAGCATTTCCAGTGTTATCAACGGAGATGCTGTTGATGTACAACATGAGAGTATGCTGACAACGGCTGCGAAACCAAAGAACTTCATCCTTGCCTCGTCTCAAATTCTAAATTCTCAGGAGTGGTGCGACCGTCAACGTCGTGAAAAAGCACCTGCAGTGGACGAAGAGTGGTCGATGATGTACTCTGCTGTAGGACGCAACGGACGACAGAGTATACTCGCCGCAAATGAGTCCCTCCTTGGCTCGACCTCGATGAGACTGAGTTTGCTTGGGAGGCACGCCGAAGCAAAATTGAAAATAAAATAATATGCAGAGTCCGTAAATAAGAGTTACTTCGAGAAATCGTGTGGATTACCGACAGATGCTCATCATGTTGCTATCTGTGGGATTCATGTATTTCCATCTAGTAGCTCAATGAATAGTATAGTTGGAGATGTTACCTTCATTGCATCAGGAGGAGATCCAATGGCTAATTATACTAGCATTCCAATCCGACTTCATGTACTGTCAGCATTAATTGTGAAAATGCCAAAGGTCCCTGGGAAGAAACATATTTTTGTTAATGAAACATTGAGTTTGCTGTAGATATACTGTTGACTATTAATTTGT
>Ga0247832_1007199_pt1 | contig 11763 bp, 26 predicted proteins | sample LaCruzMarch2015__10_FD_192407 | JGI IMG/M metagenome (GOLD analysis project Ga0247832, IMG submission 192407) | Freshwater microbial communities from meromictic Lake La Cruz, Castile-La Mancha, Spain - LaCruzMarch2015_4m | ecosystem: Environmental > Aquatic > Freshwater > Lake | place: Spain...
AGCGTTCTTATCATTTAGATGGTCGTCAGGGTACCCGCAAATATACCATAGACGATGAAACTTGGGGGTATAAAGAATGAGACTAGGAATCATAGCAAGATCAGATAATACTGGCCTTGGTAATCAGACTAGAGAGTTAGTCAATATGCTTAGTCCTGATAAGATTCTTTTAATTGACTCTTCCCCGTTTAATAACAACAAGCAGCATCCAGAATGGTATGACCAATATAGTTGTATTAAGACACAAGGGTTTCCAACTGTTCAACAAATAAAAATGTTTTTAGGAGATGTAGATGTTGTACTAAGTTGTGAAACCTTTTACGATCAAAACTTTATAAGGTTTGCAAATAAACGTGGTGTAAAAACTATTTTGCAATACAATTACGAATTGTTCGGTCACTTATCAAACCCAGAACTACCGCTACCAACTGTATTGCTATCTCCTAGTTTATGGCAAATTGAAACAATCCAACAGATGTTTGGAGATAGAACAAGAATAATGCATCTTCCTCCACCAAGCAACCCTGAATTATTTGCTAATGTAAAAAATAATAACGTTTCTAAATCACACAATAGACTATTACACATTGCTGGAAAGAAAGCAGCCAAGGATAGAAACGGTACTGAGACCGTAATAAATATGCTAAAGCATTCTAAAGCAGATTATGAACTAGTTATTAGAAGTCAAAGTGAAATAGTAACTAATGTGACAGACTCAAGACTAAAGATTGAAGTTGGCAACCCAGAAAACAGGGAAGATCTATATAATGGATTTGACGCTATGGTATTACCAAGACGATATGCAGGATTATGCTTACCAATGAATGAGGCTTTACTTTCTGGTCTCCCCGTTTTTATGACAAATGTTTCACCCAACAATCAGATTTTGCCACAAGGCTGGTTAGTTGAATCAGATCCGATAGGAACAATTAGAACAAAAGTTAGGATTAGTTTGTTTGAAGCAAACAATGTTTTATTAGCGCAAACAATTGACAAGTATATGTCTATCAATGATAAAACTAATTACAAACAACAGGCTTATGAATTAGGATTTAATAATTTTGCACCAACAATATTGAAAGACAAATATTTAGAACTTATTTCTCAAATCTAGTTTTTTGATTAAACTTATCTTTAAGAATTTTATTAAATATATTATTGAAAGAACTGTCGGCGCTAGACAAATAAGTATGATCTTCTATGTTTAAATTATAAGACTTAAGAACTAATGGTCCAGAATTGTAAACTTTAACATCCTCCATTTGTGTGCCACCAACATTAAATTTGTTTCCATATATAGATCTCCATAAGAACTGATCTAAAAGTTCTAAAACTATCTTTAATTTTTCTTTTTCCATAATCATAGGGATATGAAGTTCATAATCTAGGGGGTTTTCAAATCTCAAGGCTTTAAGTTTTTTGTATGTGCCTGAAAGTTTTCTGGTGTATTGAGAATTACCATTTAATTTTTGATACAGGTTTATTTTATCTAATAGAAAACCACCGTGAAAATTCTCTATCTTGTCTATTTTTTTAATAATATAAAAGTCATCATTCATTAAAATAAATGATTCTAATATTTCTTGTGAAAAACAAATTGTTTGTAAATTTTTTACAGCATTTTTATACTTTGATTCTTTTTGTTCTACTTCTATGTAATTTCCTATATACCAATCAGGCTTCCCGCCAACAAGCCATATGTTTGCTTCTGGAAAACTCTCAACGACAGATCTAATTGAATACTTTAGTTCTTCGTTTACCCCGTCTTTACATATATATACGAAATCCATTAATCCCCATTATAAAAAAATAAAGAGGGCAAGTTTTAAGTTTGCCCCCTTTATGAAATAAACTACTTTTTCTTAGCAGCCTTTTTCTTTGGTGCACTTTTAACAGGCACAATCTTGCCAAGAGCATCTGAAATAATACCAGTATCTGGTAATACGCCAAACGCTTTGTCATTAGGATTGAGCGCTCTCAATGCAACGGGCGCTAAAGCAGCAACTAGTGCAGCCCATAGATCCTTTGGATCAGTTACGCCAGCCATGTAAAGTGCAATTACTGCACCAAGGACAGATCGTCCGTATGATGCTAGCATTGCCTTTGTCTTATCGTTTAATAAGTTATTCATTATTCCTCCTAGGATATAATTTGTGTTAGTGTTTTATAGCCAACCCATAAACCAATAATTCCTGCGACTCCCGCAAAAACTGGTGGTGCTGGTACTGGCAATTTGAATGCTGCGAACACGGCACCGCACCCAAAACCTGTGATAATTGATAACAGAACGTCTCTCATGTTATTTTTTTTCTTGACCCATCTCTGGTAAAAGCGCTAAAAGTTTATCAGAATAGTTATCCAAACCTTTTACTTTTAACTCATCTGAAACCTCTTTAATGGTTTGCTGTGACCTTTCAATATACTCAAAGGCCCAATCTCTTGAGTCAGAGAGAAACTTTATAAAGTTTTCTTTATGTATTGTATCGTCAGACATACTGATGCCGTTGTTTACTTGTGAGTTTAATTCTTCAAGTGCCCTGGTTTTTATAAAAAGTTCAGCCAACAGCAAGTTAGACTTTTTTAGTTTATCAAACGTAGCCCAATAGGATAGCCCAAAGGAAAAAGACAGGGTAGCAAAAAATATCAAAAGCATCATTTCCATAATATCTATTGTACTCTATCCCGAATGGCATGAGTTGTCCAATAGTATAAACATTTATCACAACAAGGTTTATTATATTCACTCTGAGTATCTTTATAAAACTCTGCATAATAAATATAATCTTTACGATAAAGATTGGCTCTATGGGTAATATTTACACGATTTACATGAGGTGACTTGCTCCAGACTGGCTTATCAGTACCCCACAGATGCCCAGAAACGGCCTCCAGAGCCTCTAGGTTGGCCTCATTCTTGTCTGTCTTAATACCTCTAAGGCTAGCCTCTTTAATTATGGCATTTGTGTATATGCGTAATGATTTTTCAGCGTTCTTCCACATCAATACCGCTGGGTGATTGCGCCAAGCACCTGAAGGGGATTGACCAGATAAAACCTTGAGTATCTGATAAGACTCTAGTATCTGTTTATTTAATCTTTTATTATCTAATATTTCTGCACACTGATCGTAATCTTTGTATGGTAGAAAGGTTTGCATTAATCTTCTTCTATATTAAACACATCTAAATCAGATATTTTTTTTAAATTAGATGCTGCCCAAAGCGTTACGGCAGTTAAGAAAGATAAGGTTATTAGTATTAATATTTTTGTCTTTTTTTTCATATTGCTATCATTGCTCCACATCTTGTACAGGCTGCATAGTTTTTACCAGTAAATGGACAAGCACCAGCGTCAACAAGGCTATGTGATTTAATTTTACAAATAAAGAACAGGCCAACCTGCTTTATCATTTTACTGCCTCTCTTGTAACTAACACAATTGCTCCATTTATTTCTAAAGCCTTTTTTATTTGAACAACATATTTTAGTGCTTCTATTTTTTCATCATGCAACATTTTTAAAAATTTATATTCATCTAATTTTACTGTAAGAAAGTGCTCATTGTCAATAATCTCTATGCCAAATCCTTTAGGCGGTGTGATTGAGTGTACAGCCCTACGCATTTCATTTGTGTACATTTTTACTCCATTGTCAAGGCTTGCCAGGTAATTGACCAGTCTTGTTTGGTTTTGTGTTTATTAAATTCTCTTGAGACTTCTCCACCTTCTAAGTATACTCCACCCCAGACGCCCCACTCTTTTCCAGATATACCGTTTGCAAAACATATTTTTTTTACTGGGCATTGCTTACAAAGTGCGTCAACACCTTTTCTGGATTCTTCGTGATCTTCATACTTATCAAAAAATGCGTTATTGTCCATTCCTAAACATAAGGCTTCGTCTTTCCATAAATGCTGTTTCAAGATTAATCCTTATATTTATTCGGAATATCCCAACCATTACGACCAGGCCTATAAACTCTATGCAGGTACCATTTATCTTTTACTCTAATACCTACAGGAGACGTTTTTGCAGTGTCTGATTCTTTTAAATCAATAACGTCCCACCCACGCCACAGCAGATTTTTATTTTTATTTATAATTTTTTCCATTGTATTTAAACTTCTAATAATCATTATTCTCCTTATATTGTTTCATTAAACTTTAACCATGAATTTTCAAAATTATTCCAAGAAAATTTATTATTAATGGAAACACCTTGATTTTTAGGGTTAAAAGTATTTTCTTTTATTTTTTTTACATTATCATCTATTAGTTTTGCTAACTGCTCTGCATGTTTTTCTGCATTAACTGTGCCATTATATGAAATTCCAAAACCAGAAGAAACCTCTTTCAAAGATCCTAGATCATTATAAATTGTTAAACAATTTGCACTTAAGGCTTCAACTTGTGATAAGCAAAATGTTTCTTCAAATATAGATGGATAAACGTACATGTGAGACTGAGATAAATTTTTCATTAAAACTTTTTTAGAGGTACGACCATAAAAGTAGACTCTATTATCCTTAGCAATATCTTTAAATTGATTATTAAAAAATTGAAGGTCTGGATTTAATTGATTATATATGCTCAATTTAAAATCTTCTTTACAATATTTTAAGGCTAACATTAAAACAAAAGATCCCCTCTCTTGTGCGGATGAGTGAACAATTTCAACCATTTCTACATTTTTAAATCTTTCAATATCATTTTGAACTGGATCTATTGCATTATAAATAACAATAACTTTTGAAGGATCAATCCCAGTTGTTAAAAGAAGATTAGTTTTAGCAAATTCTGAAACAACAACAACATATTTAATTTTTTCTAAAAATTCTTTATTATAAAAAATAAAATTTATTCCTGGATGAAATTGGTCTGGAGTATTGTGAAGCCAAAGAATAATTTCTTTTTCATCAAAAATGTAAGAGTTTATATCTTCAATTTGACCTGGAAGAATTAAACAATTATATTTGTAAAAATTTTTTGCATAGGGCAATACTTTTTCATGAAAGTTTTTTGCCATACATTCAGTTCCGCCAAAAACTTCTTTATTATAATTAAAAATTAAATTTTTATAATTCATGTTAATACTTAAAAATCCCAACTTCAATATTTTTTAATTCAGCAGTTTGAACTAATTTAGATTTTTGTTCATTTGGTTTACTTAAAAAAGCAAAATAGTTTAATTGCTCTATATTTGTATTTAGCCAAGAAGGAGCCGTGTTATAAAATTTAATTTTTTTACCTCTTGCTTTCATTCCTCGTTCTGATAAATTTGAAAACTCTGAAACAAAGTGATTTATTCTTGATGGACCTGCAGAGTAAATAATAAAATCATTATCTCCATCTTTCATTCCAGACAGAGCAACACTCATGGCACGTAGAAATACGTTATAGTCGTTAAATTCCTTTGTTCCCTGAACCGCTACTATCATTTGGCCCTATCCCTTGTTTTAAGTCATCAAGTATTGATAACATCTTATCTAATTCTTTTGTTGGCATATTTTCAATATCTAATGGTTTTATTGTTTCTTCATCTACCCTGCCATTTATGGCATTTGCAGTATAAAAAACATTATTTAATATCCAGTATGCACTTCCGTCTGCTATTACGACTCTTAGCATATTTTTTTGAATATGTCTTTGAGATTGCGTTATAACTTTAGGCTTATCAAACCTTTGCTTTGGAACAACATCTTTAACCATTTGATAGATAGAACTTTGTCTATACTTATTCTTGTTTAAAAATATCATTCTTTTTTTGTTTGATATTTTAATTATAGACCAATAAGACAGCAATGTCAAGCCCATAATTAATAAATATTCCATTTTATTTAGTTTTTTTGACTGGTTCTTTACTTAAACTTAAAACTATAGAGTTAAGTTTATTAACCTCAAGTTGTAGTTTTAATGACTCTAGTTCTACGTCAGATAGTTTTTGCTTATAAAATCTTATTAGTTGAAGTAGTTCATTTTTTTCTAAATTTTCCATTACCCCCTACTTTCTTAAATCAAAGGCAGTTCCCTGCCAAACTTTTTCTAGTTTTTTCTTTTCTCTTTGTGTAATTGCACGACTCCATGAAAATCCTGCATCTCCACCCCAAGCATCCCACATAATTCTTCCATTAGATGGAAACTCTGGACCATCATAAAACCCCTTACCCTTTTTATCTACTTCGTGACGTGAGAAAAAAGAATACATTCTTTTAACAGTACTAAGAGACATTGCTGATCCATTTACAATATCAGTTGCACGACCCCAGCCTACTGGAGTTCCTGCTCCTTTAGCCTTGCCATCTGCCTTCCATTTTAAAGCACGACGAGCAGCAGCCTTCATGCCAGATGTAGGAGTGTATGTATCAGCCATTTTCTTTTACCTTGTTTTTTTCATAAGATTTACCCCAAAAAAATGAACCGATCATTAATAAACCTATTGCTAATGAATGTAAGAAATAAAATGTACTCATTTTGATTTCTTTTTTTCTTGTTTGACAGCACGTTTTTCTTTAAGAGTCATCTTTGGCTCTTTCTTTTTATTAACATTGCCCTTTTGTTCTTTATTTGCCACTGCTGGCCCCCTTTTTTATTTTTGGATACGGACCAAGATCCGCTTTAATTGTTCCATCTTTTCTTATACGAACAACTCGTCCATCTTTTATTTGTATTGGATTGAATGCATAGTTTTTAAAAAAAGATCCTGAAGATTTTTTAGACATTATTTTTTAAACGGATTTAAATCAAATATAGATCCGCCCCAGCCTTCTGCTTGTTTGTTTATTTGATTAGACTCAGGGAAAAGGTTTACCACTCTTTCTGGTTTGTTTACGCTTTTTGCAAAGTCTTCAAACAACGATTTCTTTGTTGATCTTGAATGTCCTTTTGGAAATAAATCTAAGTCAAATGGTTTTCTCGGAAATCTACCACGTAATCCAGCCATGAAAGCATTTACTCTGCCCATAGCCCATTGCTCTGCGCTAGAAACGCTACCACGCACTGATGATGGGTTAGTCCTATATGCTCCAATGCCACGACGATAAACTGCTTGTAGAGTTGCTACGGTAATTCTTTTATCGCCATCTTTACCTTTATTATAATTTTCAACAAGTTCTCTTAACCTTGATTCAGAAGCCTTAGCCATGGTGTCATCCATGTCATACATTTTTTCATTATCAATTGGCTCAGAAGAAACTCTTAAAGATTTAACTGGCTTTGCAACACGTCTATCTGTCTTTGTTCTTTTACCTTTTTCATCTGTTGCATAAACTCTTATAACTGCTACAGGATTATCTGCAGACGCTTCTACTTTTTCATTTGTACCTGCAATATTTACAGTTCCAGAACGTTCAACTCTCTCTACAACTCCGTGTGCAGATTCTGTTTTATCTGGTGGTTTTGAAACTCCAAAGGTTACATGGTCTCCAACAGAAACTGATTTTGCTTTTTCCATATCATCTTCCATGTCATATGCTTTTCCAACAGGAACACAATTAGGAACCATACGTCCACCTTTTTCTTTCATACCACGTTGTTCATATCCAACCCAACACGCTTTTGCTACGTTGTCCCACTTATCCATTTCTTCATCATCTGAATAATAAGACTTTCCCATTTCCATATCTGTGTTCATGTGGTGTCCTTCCAATCTATCTAGTTTAGTAGCATCATTATGCATCATGCCAATACTGTATGCGCTTTCTTTCCAACTACCTTTTTCTTTTTGTTCTTCATAAATTCTAACGGACATTGCAGGGTTTTCTGGAGGCATTGACTGAAGAGCATATTCTGAACCCTCACTGCCAAGAGTTCCTCCTTCTGTCATTATGTGTTCAACTTTTCCATGAACAAGACCCACCTTTGTCTCACCCATTACAAAATCGCCTTCTACAATATGACTCATACTTAGATTATATCAGAATTATTTCTTACGGGTTAGGCGTTTAAGTTCTTCTATAGCCCAAACATCTTGCTTGCGTAGTTTTGACATTTCTACAGGATCAAAAGACTTATTAGCAAGTCTCACTATTGGCTCTTTTGCCAAAAAGTCTATGTCTACATAACCTCTTTCCCATAAAGAAAGTATTTCAGCATTAGTTCTATTAAGATGGTCATGGTAAAGTTCTGGCATTACCTGCTGAATTTTTGGAGTAAATGAATATAATAATTCTCCATTTTCAGCATCAACTCCAGCAACCTCCATGGCCCCTTCAAGAATTAACTTTTCAATCATCTCATTTTCATCTGAACTCATGCTTTTCCCATCTGGATTAAATATTCTTTTGAACAGTTTTTTCATAATTAATAAAGTCCTCTAACTCTCCCCTTGTTTTTGCCCCAGTTGTGCGATCAAGTTCTTTACCATCTTCTAATAAAATAAATGTAGGAATTGATTTAACCTGAAATTGTTTAACTAAAAGTTGTTCATAGTCAGCATCTATTCTTTGAAACTCAAAACCTTCTTTTTTCATTTCTTCAATAATTGGTTTTACTTTTTGACAAGGTTGACACCAATCTGCTGTAAAATAAAAAACGTTTTTCATTTACCAGACTTTGATCTAGCCTTTTTTAATACTTCAAAATCTTTAATTTTGGTTTCTCCAAGGTATTCCCAAGCGTATCCATCATTAATCATTTTATTGTTAACCGATTCAAACTCTCTATTAACATATACCCAACCAAGAATACGGCCATACTTCTCAGATGAATCCATTTTCTCTGTACGAATAACTACGGATTTTGCATCCTTAAGTTGTTTCTTTAAATATTCTTTAGCCTCAAGACCAAGAGCCTTTTCTGCTTTATCTGTTGTTCGTGACTCTGGAGTATCAATGCCAGCCAAACGAACACGAGAAGCAAATAAAATATCAAACCCAAGATCAATAACTACATCAATGGTGTCTCCATCAACCACATTCTTTACTTCTTTTACAAAATATTCATACATTATATTCCCCCTACTGGCTTGTCTTTAATAAGTTTTTCACGCTCATCAAGAATTTCTACTAAAAAAGCCATCATTTTATTATGTGAATCAGGACTATTCATTATTTTTTCATAATGATGATTACAAAATGTTAATTGTCCAGATAAACCTTTGACTCTAACTAAGGCTTGTGCTTGACACTTGTCACAACGGTCATTAGCATCTAGTATATATTTTTTTGAAACTACGCTTGGATGTTCTTGAACAATGTTACTCATAGTATTATTATACATCTACTTTCTGTTGTCAGTTGAATAAAATCCGTTACCGTTAAAAATTGCAGCAGGTGCGCTCCAAAGCCTTTGCATAGACTCATTACAACATACTGGATATTTGTCATCACCAATTGATTTTTCAAACTCAACTTGCGAAGAACAGATAGAGCATTTGTAATCGTATCTAGGCATAACTCTCCTTTAATATTTGGACAGTTTTATGACATGTCCAGGTCATATAAGTATACAGGTTTGCTAGTTATTTAGCAACTTTTACTTTAATCTGTTTTGGTTTTTTGTTTTCTGGAACGTTTCTATAAATTACTATTTCAAGCATTCCATTTCTTAAAGTAGCATCACCTATTTCCATATGCTCTCCAAGAGCAAAAGATTTAGTAAATTTCCTATTTGCTATACCCTTGTGTATGTATGAAGTAGGCGTTTCATCTAAGTCTTCGGTTACCGTTTTACTATCACCTTCAATTACCAAAGTTCTATCTTTAAGAGTTACGGATATTCCATGTTCTGGAAAACCTGCAAGAGCCATAGATAAAAGAAAGTTATCTCCTTCATCATCTAACTGTTGTATGTCATAAGGCGGATATGCCTGACGTGTTGCTAGATTATGTACCGTATTTAAACGCTCCAATTCACGATTGAAGCCAATAAAAAAAGGATCTTTAAAAAGATCCAATGCAAATGAACTTACCATTTTATATTCTCCTTTTCAGCGAGTTTCATCTATGTACCCCCTTTTGGCAGGTACAAATCTATTATATCAAACTTTAGTACCCCCAAGGGGAATTGAACCTCTGTTACCACCGTGAAAGGGTGATGTCATAACCACTAGACCATGAGGGCGTAGAGCGGAAGACGAGATTTGAACTCGCAACATCTACCTTGGCAAGGTAGTATTCTACCGTTGAACTACTTCCGCAACACTTATATTATTTAACCCAAGACCCAAGCAAAGAAATTAGTGTTTGAATTTTTGATAATAATAAATTTAAATTATTGTTAACAAAAACCTCTTCAATTTCTTGAGTTGTTTTTCTTTCATAAAAACTTGAAGATTCGCTAATTGTATTAATTAAATTTGTTTCTATAACTTTTACAACTGTCTCAATGTTTTCATTAAATACTACTGGATTCATTTCAACATTACCATAAGACTTTCCAATTGTATCTTCATAAGTAAAAGATTTTGCAGAAACTGGAATAGATACCTGTGAAGTTGTTACTACTTCATTATTATTTTCTGTAGTGCTTTTATGTATAACACTATTTTCATAAATAGTAAATGTTCCTTCAGAGTAAATAACGCTTGTGTTGTTTTCTGCATTTCCTATATAACTACCCTGCTCAGTTGTGTCATTTGTTACAGGATTAGGTGCAACTTGTGGAACTACAGTTTGTCCTGCCCATGTACCACCACCACAAACTGAGGCTTGACAGACAATAACATTTGTAACTACACCTTGATTGTCAAGCATTGCCCAGGTTCCGCAGGAATTTTCTGCATTGCAGTTTGCATTTGCCTGTGAAACATTAACAACTAAAAACATAGATGTTAACATTACAAAAACTAATAAATATTTTTTCATTTTACCCCTTAAACTATTTATTTTTATATTTTATGAATATTATTTATATTCATTTGTATAATAAGTATACTATTTTTTAAATTAAAAGTCAAGTTTTCTTTTTTTTAGGAAGTTGATGATCTTTAAATTTATTACCCTTAACATCTCCACCTAAATAATATATTTTATCTGCTTTTGAGCCAAGAGCATTAGAAATTTTTCTTTTTTTATTATGTTCAGAAACAACGTTCATTTCTTCATCTATAATTTCTTTATCAAAAATGCTATATGCATTCTTTAGTTCAAAAGAATCACAAAAATATCTTGGAATTGGAATTATGCCCACTAATGGGTAATTTGGTTTTACAATTATATTTGTATTTGTCAAATCTATTTTAATATTTAATGTAAAAGTAAACCGAAGGTTGTCTGATTCTATTACTCCAGTCATTGGGCTTAATCCAGGAAGTGGAAAATTGGGTGGTGCAATTGTCATTAGGTTAATCCCTGGAGGTGTTTTTAAGGTTAATGGAAAATGAATTGTTAAAACACCATGTCCAAATTCTGAAAATGGGTATATAAAGTTTTCATTTTTATATTTATTAAAATCTTCATGAAGGTTTATTGTTACCCCTTTTGGATCATTGCTTCCATCCCAAAAAATATCAAATCCATAAGGCAAACTAAAAACAAAACCTTGCATATTTCCAATTGATAACGGTAGGCATCTATAAAAATTTGATGAAAACCAGTCTCTTTTGTGATTAGTATTTAATGGTTTTAAAAATAAACTAACATTGTTTAAATTGAATTTCTTGACTCCATCATCTGGTGTTATTGGAAAAAAAACAATAGTTTTATCTGGAATAACTAGCCCACCTTCTTGATTAATAATCATATGCTTACCACGTCAACTGGACCCATACAAGATGGGCTAAACTTAATAGCAGCATTTACTGCTCCCATAACTCTTTTACGAGGATCTT
>Ga0247832_1007200_pt1 | contig 11763 bp, 8 predicted proteins | sample LaCruzMarch2015__10_FD_192407 | JGI IMG/M metagenome (GOLD analysis project Ga0247832, IMG submission 192407) | Freshwater microbial communities from meromictic Lake La Cruz, Castile-La Mancha, Spain - LaCruzMarch2015_4m | ecosystem: Environmental > Aquatic > Freshwater > Lake | place: Spain...
AAAGGATAATGTTTGGCCAATTCGACAATCATTGGCTTGATGCCTTCAATGGTTTGAAAATTTCGATTATTCATGAAAGGTTTCAATAGCCATCTGATTCCTTGAATGACTTGATGTATAAATGTATCCCAACCCCATTTATCAGCATAATGCAAAATAAATTGGGCTGGGTTTTCGATATTCATTACAATACTTCGAGCTGCTGTTTGAGCATTTTTACTCGAAATAAAAAATTCAAATTTTAACAAAAATAATTCTATGCCTCGCACCATTTCGTTGTCTGTATCACGCAATGTTCCGTCAACATCGAATATAATTGATTTTATTTTTGTTTTATCCAACATCACAATCTATTTGTAAAATTCAAATTACTTCACTCCATTCAAAACTCTTGGAATAGGCAAGATTTCGGTTTGGCGACCATCGATGTATCTGAATCCTTTTTCATCAAAAAAACCATCTTCTTCGAGCATAATTCTGATGGTTTTCTTCCATTCGGTCAATTCGACCGAAGCGTTGAGTTCGATTGAGTAAGCTGTATTTGTGTTTAGTGGATAATCTCCACTACCTATGGTTTTTCCTTGGTTATCCCACATGCCAATTGTTGGGCCAGCAGCGTGTCCGTGATTGCCAATTGGGTGCGTATAAATTGTACCATTCAAACCTTGTTTTTTAGATTGTTCGAGGGCTTTCGCCAAAATATCATTGCCACTCATACCGGCTTTAAAATTATCAGTCAAGCAATTTTGCACTTGATTTCCTTGTTTAAAGGCTTTTTTCAAGAAATCAGGCACATCACTTTCTTCTGCACGCAATACATAAGCGTGCTGCTGTTGGTCAGTATTGAGGCGTAAATAAGTAATTCCGAAATCACAATGAAGTAAGTCGCCAGCCATGATTACTTGTTTTTGCGGACGTTTCGAGAATGTGCGTAAATGGTCGAAATTTTCAGGGTCATAGCGTTGAATATCAACCGTTGGGTGAAACCAAGTTTCTAAGCCCAAATCAGTTACACGCTGACGCATCCACCAGACTACATCGTCGGTTGTTGAAACTCCAGGCTGTATCACTCGGTCCGAAAATGCTTCTTGAATAATTTCGTGTGAAATTCGACAGATTTGTTGATAGATTGCCATTTCTCGTTGAGTGCGAGTTTCGAGCCAATTTACTGCCAAATTAGATGCAGAAACTACTCGATTTTGGAACTCAGCGGGTAGTTTTTCCATAAATTCTTTATGCTCGGTGAAAGTCAAACCATCGGCATGGGCGTAGTATTTCGAGAAATTTAGTCCAATTTTCTTCGGATTTTTCTCTTTGATAGTTTTCATCAAAGCGTCCCATTGGTCTGGATTGGTGTTTAAATCCCATTCACCTTTAAGCAAGTTTCCGACATCATAACGTGCAATTGCGTACCGTTCAACACTATCACCTTTATCAAAAAACACCATAATTGTTCGGCGGCGAGCCGAAAGCCAAACCGCTGGTAGCATGGTTTTCATTACGGGGTCTTCGTTGTATTCCCTCGAAATAATCACCCACATATCAATACCTTCTTTACGCATCAATTTGGGTAAGAGATTAGTCATTTTATCTTCCAGGAGTTCGTCGACGACGGTTGCACGCTCACGTTCGGTCAGGATTTTGGCCGTATTTTGAGCAAAATTTATCAAATATGATAAGATGAAAACTAATAGTAAAAAAGTTTTTTTCATGATGTAGGTAGAGTTATAAAAGTTCTAATTAATGTTTATTCTGAAAATCAAAGATAAACGCTACATTGCAAAAAACGGTTAATAAGTAAAAATATTCGAAGATTTTTATAAATTTGGGCGTATTTACCTTCAACCACTTTAGTTTCGATGAAGTACCTTTCTCTTACTTGGTTAATTTTAACGTTTTATAGTATTACGGTTTTTGCTCAAAACAAAACCCAGACTATCAGCGGAACAGTCATTGATCGTGTCACTCGCCAACCCGTGATTGGGGCTTCAGTATCAGTTATTGGCTCTACGCAAGGAGCGGTTAGCGATGCTTCTGGGAAATTTTCAATCCTTAATGTAAACATAGGTCGTCGTTCGGTGAAATGTACTTCTATTGGCTACGAAACATTTTCAAGCGAAGAATTTATCTTAAACTCAGTGAGGGAAGTAGTCCTTTCGATTGATTTGAAAGAAAATACAGAAGAACTTCAAGAAGTAAAGATAACAGCTTCGCAAAATACTAGTAGGCCAGTTAACGATTTGGCATATGTGAGTGCCAGGTCGTTTACAACCGAAGAAACCGAACGGATTCCTGCATCGGTCAATGATCCTGGTCGCATGGCTCTCTCATATCCTGGGGTAAAAGCAGGTCGAGATGAGTCAGAAAACAAGATTATTGTAAGAGGAAATTCGCCTTTTGGCATTTTATGGCGGCTTGAAGGCATTGATATTCCTAACCCTAATCATTTTGCTCAACCTGGCTCAGGCGGCGGGGGAATAACAGTTTTTTCGGCACAATTGATGAGTCGTTCTGATTTTTTTACAGGTGGAATGCCCGCCGAATATGGCAATGCACTTTCGGGAGCATTTGATATTCGTTTCAGAGAAGGAAATCAACAAAAACAGCAATATAGAACCAAGATTGGTGTTTTAGGACTTGATTTTTCTACCGAAGGTGCGATTCAGAAAGGTCGTTCATCTTATTTGGTCAATTACAGATATTCTACACTGGGTTTGTTGAGCCAAATGGGCATTTATTTGGTTGGTGAGCGTGTTACTAATAACTTTCAAGATTTATCATTCAATTTGGCATTTCATAGTAAGGATGGGAAAAAGACTACGACAATATTTGGGCTTGGGGGCCTGAGCGAAGAGCACTATTTTCCAGTAGAAGACCCACAAAAGCGTATTTTGGGTAAATCTGATAATTGGGAAGATCGTATCAGACCTGCAAATATGGGTGCCGTAGGCGTTACATTCAATGCCAACCTCAACGAAAAATCTTCATTGAAACTCGTCATTGCTGCTATTGGTAGCTCAATTAATCGTACAGCCGATACTTTAAATCTAAAAAATATACCTTATCGCTACGAAACTCAAAAGTATGAAGAATCTCGATTGGCAACATCAGTGGCATATAACTATAAATTGAGTACCAAAACTCGTTTCAAAGCTGGAGCAATTTTAAATTTAGTCGATTTTGTATTTTTCAAAGAAACTGCTCCGAGACGCAACGTTTCAGACATTAATCAATTTAATGCTGGCAGACAAACTTCAGTAAGTGGTAGTGGCAATACTCAAACTAGTCAAGTTTTTGCTCAAGTTGTACAGAATGTAGCAAAAGGCTTAACAATGAATGCAGGCTTGCACTTAATGTATTTGGCTTTGAATAAAACATCATCTTTAGAACCTCGTTTTTCGATTCAATATCGCTCGCCCAATGCTCATAGTTTAAGTTTTGCGTATGGACTTCATAGTCAGTTTTTACCAATGAGTGCCTATTTTTATGTCCGAAAAGATAGTCTCGATGGCAAAATAACTACAACCAAAGCCAATTCTAATTTGCAGTTTCCACGCTCAAATCATTTTATTTTGAGCTATAATTATATCACACCCAAACTTTGGAAATTTTCGATGGAAGCCTATTATCAGTTAATAAATAGAGTACCTGTCGAAACTAAAATTGGTTCTTCTTATTGGATGCTCAATTATGCTGAAAGTTTCCCTGAGACTTCCGCCGTAAGTAAAGGAAAAGGAAAAAATAAAGGAATTGATATGTCGGTTGAGCGTTTTTTCTCAAAAAAATACTATTTACTTATCACAGGTTCAATCTTCGATGCTAAATATCAAACACTCGATGGAAGTATTTATAATTCGGCCTTCAACGACCGTTTTAGTACCGCTCTTACTTTCGGACGAGAGTTTTCTCTTAAAAACGGTTCAGTATTCCAAATTGGTGGACGTTCAATTTTCAACGGAGGGTATCGCTATACACCAATTGATGCTGTAGAATCGGCCAAACAAAAACGTTATGTGGCACTCAAAGGAGCTGACTACGCCGCATTTGCTCCCAATTATTTTAGAATTGATGGGCGGATATCGTATCGCACAAACCGCAAAAGATTTGCTTCGGTGGTTTCTCTTGATATACAGAATGTTACGAATCAAATTAATTATACAAGTGTACAATATAATAGTGTTACGAATAAACTAGAACCACGAAAATCAGGTAGTGGTTTGGTACCAATTTTAAGTTATCAACTCGATTTTTGATTTTTTTCTTTTAAACCTATAATTCATTAAAGATAAAGATTTTAAGAATGATCAGAAAAATCATACTATTAATTGGAAGAATAGCCTTATGGATTTGCTCTTGTGTTGAACCTTTAAATCTAAAAATAAAAAGCGATTTAAGCTAACTCAGCATAGATGCAACCATCACAGATAGCAGCGAAGGGCAGATTATTAGCAAAACAGAGTCAGGAAATTTGTCAAGAAAAGTCGTTGCAATTCCTGTACTTATGGTATCGGATGAAATCGAAGTAAACGGAACAAATAAGACTTCATTTATAGAAAAAGGTTTAGGAAAATACGCATTACCTGTAACTTTTAAGGCTAAAACGGAAAATACATACTAGCTTCTTCTTAAAAAAACCTAATGGTTCGTCTTGCGAATCAAGTATTGATAAAATGTTTAGTGTACCTGAAATCATCAATGGGCATGATAAATTTTTATATAATGACATAGATAAAATTTTTGGTTTCGAAGATGCAAATGATCGTTATCTAGATACCAAAGACCCGGTTGAAGAAAAAAATACTTATGTTTGGTCATGGCAACTGTGGGAACGCCAAAATGTATGTTTTACGTTTGAGGGTGGACGCTATTTCGATAAGCCTCGCCCAGCAGGTTGAAAAATCGTAAGATGCTACGAAGGCATCACGTATGCTTATTATTTTGAAGGAAATTGCTGGAAAATGTTTTTAGCCAAGAATTTAATGTTTTTACTGACTTCTATAAGAATGGCAATCTTATCAATAACATACTCATCTCATAAATCCCTTTCTATAATTCATCTGGAGCTTTGATTGAAATCAAACAACAATCTGTTTCGCCGAGTGCTTATCAATACTTAAAATTATTGGCCGAACAAGTGCAAAACAACGGAAGTTTGGTTGATACTCCGCCAGCGGCACTTATCGGAAATATAAAAAATGTTACAAATCCGAAGGAAATAGTTGCAGGTTTTTTTATGGTAACAGGTGTAAGATTTATCAAATATTGGATAGATAGAAAAGACCCGATTGCCCAAAAATTAACTCCAACTGGGCTTCGTGAACAGTCAATTAGAGAAGAGCCATTCAGTAATATTGCAGGTAGACCACCCCCTTACCCCTTGTATTTTAAGTCAAACTCGCACACCGTTCAAACCAAAAGGATGGCTTGACTGAACCTTTTATGATTTAATTTCGATAAAATATCACGCCAAAAGCTACACAATTGGTGCATTCATCTCATAAACCCTTAATTAGCGGTTTTTAATTTCAATGTTTCCTTAGAATCCTTATATTTGTCAAAAATACATTTATTCAATTCTACTACGGTGATAAACAAAAAAATTACTCTATTTACTATGGCTCTAGGCTTATGGGTATGTTCGTGCGTTGAACCCTTCGAGCTTAATATTGAAAGTGCATTAAGAATTTTAACGGTTGATGCCACGATTACTGATACTACTGATGAGCAAAATATTTCTATTACCGAAACTGTGAACTCTAATGGTTCTGCATATTCTCAACCCATTCTGAAGGCCAAAGTCGAAGTAATTGTTGGTAGTAGCGAACGTTTATTACTTACCGAAAAAGGTCAAGGCATTTATTCCCTTCCAAGCACTTTTAGATTAAAAGCAGGAGTAAACTACAAATTGGTTTTTTCGAAAGCTGATGGCACAAAATATGAATCTACCGACGACCAAGTAACAAAAGTTCCTGAAATTATTGGTGTTCACGATGATTTTAAAGTCAATGGCATAGAAAAAGGTAATAACTTTTTTGATCCAGCCAATTATATATATCTTGATACTCAAGACCCTGTTGGCGATAAGAATAACTACCTATGGAGTTGGAAACTTTGGGAACGCCAAAGTGTATGTGCAACTTGCTACAACGGTCGATATTTTTTAACTCCTCTTCCTGCACGATGTCGTGAAGAAAGAGCATTTACTGGTCAAACTTTCGATTACTTTTGCCCAAGCGATTGTTGGGATATCTTAGCCAGCAAAGACTTAAACGTTTTTACTGATATTTATTCAAATGGCCAACCTATTACTAACCGATTGATTGCCAAAATTCCTTACTATAACGTGAGAGGGGCATTAATAGAAATCAAACAACAGTCGATTTCTCCTGCGGCATACCGCTATTTTAAACTACTCGCTGACCAAGTTCAAAACAACGGTAGTTTAGTAGACACGCCTCCTGCGGCTCTTATCGGAAACATTAAAAATCTGACTAATCCGAACGAAGCAATTGCGGGATTTTTTATGGTTGCGAGTGTGCGTACCGTAAGATACTGGATAGATAGAAAAGCAGCTGAAGGCAAAAACGTTAATCCAATTGGTTTACTTGACCATCCGGTAAGCCCTGAACCAACGGGAAATGACCTCACTCGTCCGCCTTTTGCACAATGTGTATCAAGTCAGACACGTACAGCAAGCAGACCAAATGGTTGGCTTAACTAAACATTATCATTGATTTTTCTATTCAGCCTCTTATGTTATTCTCAAAATATGAAAAAGATTTACTTATTACTTACCCTTTTCGTTAGTTTTCCGTTGACGGCTCAAGTCAATTACCATTTTAGTGGTTATGTACGAGACACCATCGACGGGAAACCGCTACCAAAAGCATCTATCAATATTGACTTTGGGAAATTTGGTGGATTGACTGATGATAAAGGGCATTTTGATTTATTATTACCTTCGGGTGAACACGCCATCTCAATAAAATTTGTGGGCTATCGGCCTTTACGAGAGGTTATTTATTTACGAGGAGATACTGATAAAAACTATTCTTTACGCTTTGTCGAAAATGAGTTAGAAGAGGTTATTGTATCGAGCAAAGGTGCGGAATCAAATATACAACGTCCACTATTGGGTGTTAATCAATTGAGCATTAAGACACTACGCAAACTTCCTGCTGCCGTTGGTGAAATTGACATTTTAAGAGGTTTACAAATGCTACCAGGAGTAACGAGTGTCGGCGAGGCATCAAATGGTGTAAATATTCGTGGTGGAACTACCGATCAAAATCTATTATTGCTCGATGACATTCCAATTTTTAATCCAACCCACATGTTTGGACTTTTTACGGCTTTTCCGTCGGAAGCCGCTTCAAGTGTGGAGGTTTATAAAGGAAATACGCCAGCAAGATTCGGTGGCCGTGCAGCATCAGTAATGGATGTTTCGCTACAACAGCCTTCACTTGATAAGTTCAAGATGAGCGGTGGAATTAGTTTTGTTTCAAATCGCCTTACGCTTGATGCCCCAATTATTAAGGATAAACTTGGTATTATGATTTCGGGGCGTGCTTCGTATAATGATTTCCTGCTGCCACTAATTTCGCCCAAACTTAAAGATATAAAAGCGAATTTTACGGATTTGGTTACAAAAATCTTTTGGCGAGTAAATAACAAAAATACAGTAACAGCATCTGGATATTATAGCCAAGATTTTTTTCAAACTAAACTTCTTGGAGCAATTGGAGCTATTAACGCAACTTCTACGCAATATGATTATCGTAGTCAAAGTTTCTCTGCAAGATGGTTTTACGCAATTAATAATAAATTTAATTTACAGACAACCGTCGTATCAGCTGATTATGTTCCCAAAACTTTACTTCCCGAACTCAATACTTCTAATAAAGTAGAATTGCGTTCAGGAATCAAATATAAACAACTCAAGAGCAATCTAAACTATTCATCTGATAAACATCGAATAGAAGTTGGTGTCAGTGGTACTCGCTACGATATTGACCCAGGTCAGTTGATTCCGGGAACAAGCAAAAGTGTTTTATCAGTGATGACTCCTAAAGAACATGCTCTCGAAACGGCCATCCATGCTGAAGACGAGATTATATTATCATCCAAAGCAACTATTTCGATTGGAGCTAGATATTCTCAGTTTTTTGCTTTAGGAGCAGGAACTGTGCAAACATACGCAGAGGGTGAACCAAGAGATACTTTTTCAGCAAGGAATACGCTTATTTATGGAAAAGGACAAATAATGAAATCTTATGGTGGTGTAGAACCACGATTGGGTATCAAATATTCTTTGAGTGAGCGTACTTCAGTAAAATTAGGATATAATTTGATGCGTCAGTATATGCAGGTTGTAACCAATACAACTACCCCGCTACCTACTTCACGCTGGAAAAGTTCGGACTTGCACATTAAACCGCAAGTCAGTACATTGATTTCGGGAGGGCTTTTTCATAACCTAAGAGGAAATATTTATGAATTATCGTTAGAGGCCTATTATCGACTTACAAATAATATTATTGACTACAAACCTGGTGCCGATTTCTTGTTAGATAGACATCCAGAAACGCAACTTTTACAAGGGAAAAATCGCTCTTATGGACTTGAATTGATGTTTTCTAAGAAAAAGGGTGAGACTACGGGTTGGATTAATTATACGTATTCTCGCTCAATGAATAAAGTTAGTGAAGGAAGTGGTTTTGGCGAACAAATAAACTTTGGAAATTGGTATTCGGCAAATTATGACCGTCCACACTCTTTCAATGCTTCATTGATTATCAACCAAGGCACACACCACGATTTTTCATTTAATTTTTCATATAGTACTGGTCGCCCATATACTTTACCCGAAGGATTTATTGTATATCAGGCACGAAGTTATCCCTATTATGGTGTGCGAAATAATGCTCGCCTACCTGACTATCATCGGCTTGATTTTGCGTGGAATATCTACCAACCAGGCATGAAAGACAAACGTTTTAAGAGTCATTTTACATTTACGATATTTAATATTTATGGCAAGAAAAATGCTTATTCGATTTTTGTACGTAGCACAGGAACTGCCATTAGCACTTATAAATTAGTAGTATTTGGTTCGCCGATTCCGTCTTTGTCTTATAATTTTAAATTCTGATAAAAGTAGGGGCTTGTGATATAAGCCCCTACTTTTATTAAAACTCAACGTAGGGTAATATTTTCAATATTGTGGCTTCGTCTAAAATCTTAATTTGCTTCAAATCTTCTGAATTTTTAAAGGCCCCGTGCTGGTCACGATACGCAATTATTGCTTTCGCTTGAAAGTATTTCAAATAAGGATGTCGAAGTTCAGAAAGGCTTAATTGATTGATTTTTAGCTTTTTAAGACCATCTTTCACAAAACCATATTTTAATATTTCTTCAACTGTTTCGGGTGGAAGCCCAAAAGTTTCTCTTATTTGTTCGGCATTAGAAAAACCGCCCAACATTTCTCTAAACTTAATTATTCGTTTTGCATAGCCCGAACCAATACCTTTAAATTTCATAAAATCAGTAGTATCACCTGTATTCAAATCGAAACGAATGGGTTGTTTCGCATTTGTTTTGGCAATAATTGGTTTGTTTTCTATTGTTTTATCTTCACTTGGCGAATTAGGAACGACCTTCGTTACGTTTCGCTCAACATTGGTGGCTTCGGCTTGCGGTGTGCGTGACGATTCATCATCGGCCGATGGAAGAGTAATATAAGGTTCTAAACGCTCGAAGGTATCGGGCAGAATCCCATAGATTTTGGCAAAATCTTCTTTCTTTCTAAACTTCCCACCTTTACTACGATATTTTTCAATACGTTCGGCTATAAATTTGGGTAAACCCAATGCCTCAAATTGAGCAACCGAAGTGGTATTTGGATCAAAATTGAAGTTTTTATAGGCTTTTTTATTCGAAGCGTAATTTTCATATTTTTGTCCATAATTCGATTGATTTCCATAATTCGGTTTTCGACTATCCAAAGAAACAGTCAGGCTATCCAACATTTTTGGCGAGAAAATGACCAAATTTTGTGATTTCTGACTAAAAAACCAATCAGCACCAAACATCAATATAATTATGAAAATAATGATTCCGAAGATTACGATTACTCCTCTTGCTTCGGCAGGCGACATTGATAGGAGATTACGAACGAAAACCTTGAGTTTTTTCATTGATACATCAGCAAAATTTGAATTATTAGTAAAATATAAGATATAGGTAAAGGATTTGCAAGGATTTCGTTAATTTTGTGAAAAATAAAAAAAATATGGACAATATCAAAATAAAGTCGTTAGGTCCAATCAAAGAAGCAAATATCAACTTTGGTGATTTAACTTTATTTGTAGGTCCACAAGCAAGTGGCAAAAGTATTTTATTACAACTTATTAAATTACTCTCAGATAAAGTACAAATTCAAAAAACATTAGAGCAATATGGTTATGTATGGGGTACTGAAATTGATAAAATCTTAGATAGATTTTTTGGAGAGGGTATGGCAGAAATATGGCGAGATGAAACATCAATAGAATTTGGAAATAAAACTATTACAAAAAATAGTATCATATCAAAAAGAGGGCGTAAAGAAAAAGATATAAATGAAGAAGAAACGCTTTTTTATATTCCAGCTCAACGTGTTATATGTTTACAAAATGGCTGGCCTCGTTTTTTTACAGATTATGAAGATTCTGTTCCCTACGTACTCCGATATTTTAGTGAAACATTAAGACAACTCTTAGAAAATGGACTTATCAATACAAAAAACGACACCATTTTTCCTCGACCTCAGCGTTTAAAAGAACCACTTAGAGATTCATTTAATGCAAGCATATTTCATGATGGTAAAATCATATTAGACAAAACGGGAAAGAAACGCTTCAAGTTAGATATTGGCACATCGAGTATACCTTTTATGGCTTGGAGTGCAGGGCAAAAAGAATTTATGCCATTACTATTAAGTTTTTATTATTTATGCCCTCCATCAAAAGCTACAAGAAAAAACTCTATAAAATATGTAATCATTGAAGAACCTGAAATGGGTTTACACCCACAGGCAATTGAGTCTGTAATTTTACAGATTATTGATTTACTCTCACGTGATTATAAAGTAATCGTATCTACTCATTCTCCTGTCTTATTGGAGTTTGCGTGGGCTTTTAATTTCCTAAAAAAATCAAATGTTGGTATTGATGCACTATTTGAATTATTTAATATAAACAAAAAAAACAACTCATCTCTAAGCCCATTATTTAAAACACTATTAGAGCAAAAAAGTCTAAATACTTATTATTTTGATAGAACTGAAAATAGCGTTTCTATAAAAAATATTTCTTCTTTAGATGCGGGAAGTGATGATTTAGCTATTTCAGAATGGGGAGGACTTTCTTCGTTTGCATCAAAAGCATCAGAAATAGTTTCAAAATCTGTCGCAAATGAAGAATAAAATAAAAACATTTAAACAAGCCGTTGAAGATACTCCTGAAATTAAAAACTGTTATCAAAATGGTTTAAAAGCTTTAGGAAAATATAGTAATAAAATCGAATTATCAGATACAACGAAATGCGAAGGAAGTGTAGAAATTGATGAGTGTGTTAGACCAATCTACTTACAAGAGAATCGTTGGGATTATGCTTTTTCGTACAAAGGAGAAGTTTATTTTGTTGAAGTACATTCTGCTGACACAAGCGAAGTAAAAGTAGTTCTCAAAAAACTTCAATGGCTAAAAAATTGGTTAAATAGTA
>Ga0247832_1007203_pt1 | contig 11761 bp, 2 predicted proteins | sample LaCruzMarch2015__10_FD_192407 | JGI IMG/M metagenome (GOLD analysis project Ga0247832, IMG submission 192407) | Freshwater microbial communities from meromictic Lake La Cruz, Castile-La Mancha, Spain - LaCruzMarch2015_4m | ecosystem: Environmental > Aquatic > Freshwater > Lake | place: Spain...
ATTCTTACTCCGCCGGCATGGTCCAGGTGCTGAAGGTCGAGTCGGTGGCGCGTTTGATGAAGAATCCCTGTCCGGCTGGGATGCTGGCCGACGGCACGGGGCTCAAGCCGTCATACCACTGGCCGCTACCGGTGTCATACCAATAGGTGGTCACCGGATCGGTGGAAACCACTGGCGGAACGATGAGTCGGTCACCGCCGGATGGCTTTGCCGCCGCTTTGAATTGCCCTGCGCCCGTGCCGGGGTTCAGGTTGAGATCGGTGAGCGTGGTGTTGCTCGTGCGGCCCGTGGTGAGGAGGGTGAAATTGCCAGCGGAGCTGAGCGAGACGGCTGGTTGCGAGTCGCGCAGCGTGCCGACCAGGAGGAAATAATCCGTCGATCCCGTGTTGTTCCTCAGCATAAACGCCTTGCCGGCTACGATGGCGGTGCTGCCCATGTCGCTCGCCCCCTCGCGCCATTCGTTGACATCCGTATCATAGAAGATCGTATTGGCCGTGGATCCGTTGCTATTGAGAAGGAGGATCGTGGTGGCGGCACTGTCGGTGGAGCCTTGTGCGAGCCCAGCCTCGTTTGAACTCCCGAAGATTTCGGCAATCGTGGAATTGGCCGAGTAGGGCGTGAACGTCACCGTGTTGTTACCTTGTTGTAAAAAGCTCGCCAGGGCGGCGTTGCCCACGCTGCGAAGCACGCCCGGAACGCTGGCGTAGGTGGTGGTTCCGGCCGCAAGGCTCTTCAGTTGATTGACTTGCTTGGCGGAGGTGGCATTTGTGCCATTCGCAAAATTTGCTCGCACTTGCACATAGCGGAGGCCGGGGGACAGACTGGAAAGCGCGAGGCTCGTGGAGGCGGTGGTCGCCAAGACGGCATCGCTCATGTTCTTGCTCGCCGAGTGAAGGACCGTGTAGTTGACTGCGTTGTCCACCGGGCTCCAATTCACCGTGAATCCATCGGCCGCCGAGATCGTGGCCCGCGACAACTCGGGGAAAGGCAGAGTTAAATTTTCCCCGGAGGCGAAGTAGATATCGTCCACGTGCAGTGTGGAAAGGTTGGATGCTCCCGAGCGCAGGAAAACCTTCAGCGCCTCGGTTTCAGAGATGGTTCCGTTGTTTGTTCCGGAGGTTCGGAAGGGAAAAACCGAGGCTCCGGCTGTGCTGTTGCCGGTGATATTCCACTCGGTGAGCAATGTCCGATTGCCGAATGCTCCACCGCCAAGGTGCAGCGAGTAGTTTCCGGTCGTGCTGTTGATGACCGCCCACGCATGATACCACTGCCCTCCACCCGGCTGCTGGGCGAGAAAACGATTTGGGTTGGGGCCGTTGTGATACGATGTGCTAGAGTTGCTGCTTACCAAATGGAAGGGTGCACCAGGATCACCACCGGTAGCGTTGGTCGTTCCGAATGCGGGATTGATGCCCCACTGCGCGGTGAAGTTGCCGAATACCGTGGGTGTGGGAACGTGAGAGACCCCCATGGCAGCTAGGGTCTCACCAGCGGTGCTGTTGCCCACCGTATCGATGTGCCCGATCCGGAAGCGGAGGAACAGGGTAGCTGTTTGGTTACCGGTGGTGGCCAGGCTCTTGAAGGCGTAAGTGTTATTGCCTGCCACTTGCAAGCATTGGTTGCTGGCCTCTGCGGGATCGACAGCCACACTGGCCACGCTGGCATTTGCCGTCCAACCGCCGGTGCCGTTGATGCCTCCTGTGCCGAGGCCGTTGAAGTTCTCGATGAGCGTCCAAGCGGTCGGGAGAATGGTGAGGCTCTGCGTCAGCGGCGTGGCGGTGTAGTTGCCATCGGACTGGCTGGCGGTGATCGTGGCATTGCCCGCTCCTACCACAGTGATCGTGCTTCCTGCCACCGTGGCCACCGAGGAGTTGGAACTCGCATACACGACCGTCCCGCCAGCCGGGCTTGCGGTCACACTTACCGCATAGTTTCCGCCCATGACGCGTGTGTGAGTTGCGGTGAACGTGGCTCGCGTGAGGGTTTGGCTGGCGGTAGTGATGTTGCCGGTGAGGCCGGTGGGCTGGCTGATCGAGTAGTTGCCGTTTGGCGCGGTGTAGCCTGTGACGGTGACCGGCTTTGCGGTGTCAGCGGCAGCATCATCGAAGGTCGCTGTGGGAGAACCGCTCACGCCGAAACTCTCGCCGTTCACCAATCCGCTGTAGGCGGCGGTGCCCACCAGCGTGGCCGAGGTGTTGCCGTCGTAGGTCTTGTCAGAAATCGAGAGGCCGGTGATGGTGAGGTCGGCTTCAGTGATATTCGCCGTTGCTGTGCTCACCGCGTCCAGCGAGTAGTTGGCAGCGGCGGCGCCGGTGAGGGTAGCTCCGGCGAGAGTGACAGTTTTGCCATTGCCACTATCAGCCGTGTCGAAAGTGGCCTCTCCGCCGGTATGAGTTACGTCGTCGGCCCCCACCTTGCCAGTGACATCTCGGGTGGCGACAGTGGCAGCCGTCGTGCCGTCGTAGGTCTTGTTGTGAGAGGTAAAGGTGCCGGTAAGCGCTTTCGGACTCACCGTGCTGGCGGTGGTGGCGATAGGGATATTGGCCGCTCCGGAGCTCGAGAGGACGATGTTGCCGGATTTCTCCCCAGCGGTGGCGGTGGCGGCGAGGCGGACGTAGACGGTGGTGGAAGCCACGTTGCCGGCGGCGCCGACGACGATGGAGGAGCCGTAGCCGCTGCCCGCAGTGGCGGAAACCTCGAATCCGGTGGGAGCCGTCACCGTGATCCCAGCGGTCAGGCTATCCCCGGCCACGGTGAAGGACGTGGTGGAGGAAGCGGTGCCGTAGGTGGTGGTGAGGGCGGCCAACGTGCCGGTCGTGTAAAGGGACGGCACCGGCGCTGCGAGGTTTTCCCCGGCGGCGAAGTAGATGTCATCGACATAGGCGGGAGCGTTGTGGCTTGCCAAGGAGCGGAAGTAGATGCGCGCGGCGGTCACGGCTCCGGAGTTGCGGAAGGTCCAGTTCCCGTCCGTGACGGTGCCGTCCACCGCCAGGACCGGGCTGGTTTGGCTGCCGCCCTGGACGTAGAGCTTGAACTTCCCGGTGCTGTTGTTCACGACATACCAGGAGGAATACCAGATATCTGAGGTGACCGTCACGTTCGTGGGCGCCGTCTCGGATATTTCGCGGATGCGGAAGGGCGTGGTCACCGTCGGCGTGACGGAGGTGTGCAGGGTGAAATCGCCGGCACCGCTCGGGGCGGCGAAGTTGGAGACGCCCATGTTGAGGTGGGATTCCCCGCTGCTCGTGATGCTGGTGTCGATGTTCTCCAACCGGAAGCGCTTGAAGACGGTGAAGGTTTCCGTGGCGGACAGGCTGGTGAGGTAGCGGTTCGCGGCGGTGTGGTTGCCGCTCAGGGTGGCCACCTTGTTCCCGGCATCGGCCGGATCCGCCGTCACCGTGGTCGTCCCCGTACCGTTGGCCGCGCCTACGACCACGGACCAGTTGTTCTGGGCATTGAGATCACCCGCGCTGCGCGCCTCGAAGTTTTCGACCAAAGTCCAACCCGTGGGCAGAACGGTGAGGGTTTGAGTCACATTCGCGGCGGCGGCGAAGTCGGCGTCACCGGCTTGGCTGGCGGTGATCGTGGTGGTGCCGGCGCCTACGATGGTCACGGTGTTTCCGGCGACGGTGGCGACGCCGGTGTTCGAGCTGGCGTAACTCACGGTCAAGCCGGAAGAGGCGGTGGCACCCAGGGCGTAGCTGCCTCCGTTGACGGTGCGGGTGTCCGTGGCGGCGAGGCCAGTGATCGTGTTCGGCTGCGGCGTCCCGTTGGTGCTGGGGGAGGCATCGCCAGTGCCGTTGGCATTGCTGGCACGGAGCTGAACCGGGTAGACCTGACCATTGGTGAGGCCGTTGATCACCAGCGGGCTGGTGGGGATGGCCGGGGAAGTCGCGGTCCAGGTGGACCCGCCGTCCAAGGAGTATTCATAACCGGTGACCGTGCCGGACGGTGCGGTGAAGGCGATGCGGAGCTGGTTGTTGTTCGCGGTGATGCCGGTGATCACCGGGGCACTGGGCACGGCGGTGGAGGACTGCGTCACGTCGAGCAGGAAATTAAGGAACTGGGTGAGCCGCGCGCCCGTGTTGGTGGATTCCGCACCATAAGCGTAGAAGCGGAAGGTGATGGCGGAGCGGTTGGTCGTCGTCAGGGAGACTTCGTTGTAGTTCGTCGGAGTGATCACGTCCGAACCGAAGTAGTTCACATCGTCGACGCGGAACTCGTTGCCGAAAATCTCGGTCCCAGGTAGCGGCGAGACCGGATCAATGGCGCGGGTGGCGGTGATGGGATTCGCGAATCCATCGACCGAGGAACGCCACTGGAACTGACGCGGGCCATTCAATTCCCGTCCCACGTTGAAGCGGAGCTTGGGATTGCTCAGGATGTAACCGGCATCGGCGGTCAGGGTGAACTGGTAGTAAGCCCCGGTGTTCGGCGTGCCGACGAGATCGGCATTGGCGGCACCGCTGGCGTTGGGCGTGCCGGTGAGTGGCCATTGTCCCTGGAGGTTCGGGTCATTGTTCCCCGGGGTCACGCCGACGTAGGTGATGGCACTGACCGTGACATTCGGGATCGCGGTGCCGTTGTAGGCAAGGCTGGTGGCGACGCCGTCGTGCGGGGCGAAGTCAAACTGGCCGGTGGCGGCGGTGATGTTGGCGCTCAGGGTCGGCTGGGTCAGAGAGTAGTTGCCCGCCGAGGCCCCGCCGAGGGTGTAACCCGTCGTGGTGATCGAGATCCCCGTGCCCACGTTGGCCGAGGCGAAGGTGAAGGTCGGTGTTCCCGTCAGCGTCACCGTGTCGCCCGGCTCCACACCCGAGAGCGCCGCCGTGCCGTTGGCCGTGGCTGTCGTGTTCCCGTCGTAGGCCTTATTGTCACCGGTAAGACCGGTGATGGTCAGCGGTTTGGCGGTGATGTTGCCGGTGAGGCCTGTGGGTTGTGTGAGGGAATAGTTGCCGTTTGGCGCGGTGTAGCCGGTGACGGTCACTGGTTTGTTGCTGCCCACCGTGGCGTTGCCGAAGGTGGCGGAGCCGGTGCCGGTGACGCCGAAACTTTGGCCGAGCACCAATCCGCTGTAGGCGGCGGTGCCGGTGATGGTTGCCGAGGTGGTGCCGTCGTAGGTTTTGTTGCCAATGGCGATGCCTGTGATGGCGAGGGCGGCTTGGTTTACGGTCACGCTGGCACTCGTGCTGGCGGTGGTGTAGTTGCCGCTATCAGTGGGCGTGAAGGTGATGCTTTGGCTCGCGGTGCCCACGGCGGGCGTGGTGGCGGGCGAGGCGAAGGCGTAGGTGCCGGCGACGCTCGCAGTGCCGGGGGTGATGGTCGAAGCGCTCAACGCCTGGCCGTAGGTGATCGCCGAGGCGGTCGGGGCCACGGAAATGGTAGGCGTGGCTTGGGTTATGTTTGCCGTAGTGGTCGAGACCGAGCCGAGCGAGTATTTCGAAGCGGCTGCGCCAGTGAGCGTGGCTCCGGCGAGCGTTACGGTTTTGCCATTGCCCACGGCGGCATTGGCAAATGTGGCGGTGCCGCCGGTGTGGTTGACATCATCCGCGCCGACCTTGCCTGTCACAGCCCGCGTGGCGACTGTGGCCGAGGTCGTGCCGTCGTAGGTTTTGTCATTCGCTGTAAATGTGCCCGTAAGCGACTTCGCACCAACCGTGAGCGTCTGCGTCACATTCGCTGCCGCCGTGTAGTTGCCATTGCCCGCCTGGCTGGCTGTGATCGTGGTCGAACCAACACCCACCACTGTGACGGTAGAGCCTGCCACTGTGGCCACCGAGGTGTTCGAACTGGCGTAGGAAACACTTAATCCGCTGCTCGCCGTCGCCGTGAGGCTGAATGTCGAGTCGCCATAGGTTTTCGCGGAGAGGGCGCCGAAGGTGATCGTCTGCGAGCCTTGAGCGATATTAAAGGTCAAATTGGCCGCCGCACTCGTGCCACCGCCATTCGTAGCCGTCACAGCCACAATGGTGCCATTGCCAGCCGTAGTCGGAGTTCCCGATATCAGACCTGTGGTGCCATTGAGTGACAGACCGGCAGGCAATGTGCCGCTGCTGATTGCGTAACCCGTTGGGCTATTTGTCGCCGTGATGTTTGCGGATAGTGGAGTTCCGACTGTGCCGTTGATCGTTGCGGCGGTGGCGGTGGGGGGGAGCTGAGTGATTGTGCCGGTGACAACGATATCGTTTCCACTTCCATCGCCTGGGCCGCCGGTGCCGGTTGTTCCCTCCGCATACGAATAAAATCGATAGGTAACTGGTGACGCGGAAGCGGATTGCGCGAAGGTCCATGTGAAAGTTTGAGCGGATTCGTTGTCCGTCACACTCTTCGCGGTGTCCAGATCGCTCGCGTAGCTATCGACCGAGCTTCGCAAGGCAATTTGGGTGTTGCCACTGTTAGAGCGCGCCCACTGAACCAAGATGGAGGAAACACTGAATTGATATCCGGAATTCGGAGTAATGGTGAACTCCATGTAGTCATTGCCGGTAACGGCATTTGCGATGGAAGTTAGTGCCCAGCTTGTAGCGTTGTATCGCTGTCCATTCCCTGATGCTGTGAGACCTGCACCGCGCGATATCGTAGAAGAGGAGAGATTGGCATTAGTAGAATTGGATGAGGCAGTTGTCTCATTTCCGACAAGCCCAACAAAGTCATAGGTGGCCAAAACAACCGGCGCTGCCGTCACCGTCATCGTCTGGTTCGCCGTAGCCGCGTTGTAATTGCTATCCGCTGCTTGGCTTGCCGTGATGGTAGCTGTTCCAACGGCAACGCCGGTGGCCACGCCGCTTGCGATCGACACGACGGCGTTATTGGACGAGGTGTATGTCACGGCACCAGTCGAGGCGGAAGTGGCGTTGAGGGTCACTGTGCCATTGACCGTGGTCGAGTTGGCACTATTGAAGACCAGCGTGGGGGTGGCTTTATTGACCGTCACGCTGGCTGTGGTGCTGGCGGTGTTGTAGTTTGACCCATCCGTAGGCGTGAAGGTGACGCTCTGGCTGGCTGTGCCAACAGCGGGGGCGGTTGCTGATGTGGTGAACGCGAAGGTTCCCGCGACGCTGGCTGTGCCTCCGCTCAGGGTGGAGCTGGCAAGCGTCTGGCCGTAGGTGATGCCGCTCGCGGTCGGCGCGACGGAGACTGTCGGTGTGGCCTTGCTCACCGTCACGCTGGCTGTGGTGCTGGCGGTGTTGTAATTTGCCGTGTCAGTAGGAGTGAATGTAACTGGTTGGCTGGCTGTGCCTACGGACGGCGCAGTGGCATTGTTGGTGAAGGCGTAGGTTCCCGCGACACTGGCTGTGCCACCGCTCAGGGTCGAGCTGGCGAGGGTCTGGCCGTAGGTGATGCCGCTCGCGGTCGGTGCGACGGAGACCGTCGGCGTGGCCTTATTCACCGTCACGCTGGCTGTGGTGCTGGCGGTGTTGTAGTTTGTGCTATCAGTAGGGGTGAAGGTCACATTTTGGCTGGCTGTGCCTACGGACGGCGCAGTGGCAGGCGTGGTAAAGGCGAAGGTGCCGTTGACGCTGGCCGTGCCACTGGTCAAGGTCGAGCTGGCGAGCGTCTGGCCGTAGTTAATCGCCGATGCCGTGGGCGCGACGGAGACTGTCGGCGTGGCTTTGCTCACTGTGCCGGTGGCGGCGACATTCTGGGTCGCGGCACTGCCGCCGGAGACGGTGACATTCCCCGAATAGCTGGCAGCATTGGTGCTGGCGGCGAGGCGCACATAGACCGTCGTGCTGGAGAGCGTGCCGTTGGCAGAGATCGTTGCCGTCGAGCCGAAACCGCTGCCGGAGGTGAGCGATACTTCAAAACCCGCTGGCGGAGTGACGGTGAGGGACCCTGTGAGTCCCGTGCCGTTCACGGAGAAACTCTGCTGCGCCGAGGCGGCGGGGTAGGTCGCCGAGAAGGCCGAGAGCGTGCCGCTCGTGCTGAGCGTGCCGCTCGGAGCAGCAGGCGTCCCGGATGTGCTGGCCGTGGCCGTGCCATTGCCAGCCGCATTCACGGCGCGGATTTGGACATTGTAGGATTGGCCATTCGTGAGGCCAGTAATGTCGAGCGGGCTGGTAGTTGCTGCGGGGCTGCGTGTTGTAAAAGTTGAGCCGCCATCCGTGGAATACTGGTAGTTCGTGATCGCCGACCCGCCGGTAGATGCCGGAGCCGTGAACGCCACGCTCAATTGGGCGGCCCCGGGAGTGATGGCCGTGATCGTCGGCGCGCTGGGCACGATGGCCGTGACCGTGAGAGTGCCGTTCGCATAAGTGAGCGCGTAGTTGCTGGCCGTGAAGTTGCCACCAGTGGCCGCGGAAGGTGTGATGGTATAATTGCCCGCCGAGTCCGTGGCATTGTAACCGCCTGCATAAGTGAGCGTCACCGAGCCGATGGTCTCGCCGTTTTGCAGCCCGCTGCTGGTGAAAGTTGTTTGACCTGTAGCCGGAGTGACGATGGCATTGTTGAAGACTTTGCTCGTGCTGTTTGCCGTGATGGTGAGGGCGCGGGTGGCAATTGTGCTGGATGTGGTGGCGACATTCACAGAAGACGCACCCGAACTCGAAAGCACGATATTCCCCGACTTCGTTCCCGCAGTGGCGGTCGCTGCCAATCGCAAGTAGACCGTTGTGCTCGCGATCGTGCCGGCAGCCCCCACCGTCACAGTGGAGGAGTAGGAAACCCCTCCAGTGGAAACCTCGAAACCTGAAGGAGGCGTCACAAGAATGCCGGCGGACATGTTCGAACCAGACACTGTGAATGTGGTGTTTGAGGATGCAGTGCCATAGGTGCTGGACAACGCCGCTGGCGTGCCAGAGGTGGAAATGGTGGGCGAGGCGGTGGCGACTGTGAGGATGAGATTTCCGCTTGCGACTGCAAGGGATCCAGTGGTGCTGGCAGCTAAGCCAGATCCACCCACGGTGAGAGCTCCAGGAGCTCCAGATACACCAGTGGCACTGCCGGATTTGGCGATGAGTGTGTAATTACCAGCAACAAGCGCGCTGGTGGTGGTGACGGTGACCGGCGTGCTGTTCAGGGCGAGTGCGCCTGCAGTGGCACCGGCAACTGTGAGCGGGGCAGTCGCTCCGCCTCCGTAGGCCGAAAAGGTGAGACGGGAGGATGCGCCACCGAGGGTGCAGTTCTTCGAAGAGGCCACGGTGATCGTGCCTGTGGTGTTAGCACCCGTCGCGCTGGCAGTGATGTTTTGAGTGGCAGCGAGTGCTGTGCCACTGGTGGTGCCGGAGACATCAAAGCCTGCGCCGCTGGCGATGGTGATGTTCGGAGAGCTGGCGATTCTGCCGGAACCGCTCAAAGCAAGAGTTCCCCCTGAAATTGTGGTGTTGCCCGTGTAGGTGTTGGCAGCGGAAAGAACAAAACGACCAGTTGCAGTTGAAACTTTGGAGATGACCAAACCACCATTTGAAATGACACCGGCGAAGGTGTGATTTCCATTATTTCCCACGGTGAGAGTTCTCTCAGCACCCCCAAGCGACACGGTGGCGTTGAATGTGAGATTGGAGGTGTCACCGGCCAAGCTGACGTTGCTTGCAAGCTCACCAAACTGCACATTCCCACCGATGGTGATGCCGCTGGCTTTACCACTCAAATCTTTGGCAGAAGAGTTAGCAGCAACAGTTCCGCCGTTGAGGGTGAGCGTTCCGGTGCCCAAGGCATTGACGCCGGCCACGATGATTGTTCCGGCATTCAAGGTAAACCCGCCAGTGTATGTATTACCCCCCAAAGCTAGAACACCTGCGCCACTCTTGACGAATCCGACTCCAGCTGCAGCTGATATACTGTTTCCAGCAAAATTAAGAATAGACCCGGTGCCGATATTCAGAGTTCTGACATTTCCGCCCGTTCCCAAAGTGCCCGACGCAGCAGAGAAAGTGACATTTGCGCCGTTGGCCAAGGTAATATTTCCTATGTTGCCAGTGCCGCCGCCAGTGAAAGTGTAGTTGCCGGCTGCGAATGATGCGGAGTTGTTTGCCGTGAAGGCCGAGGTGTAAGGAGACGCATCGGATGCGTTGTTCCAACGGCTCGAAAACCAGAGACCTGTGGAAGCTGTTCCAGTGTAAGATGTCTGCGCTTGGGCGCTCAATCCCCCCGCCAACAAGAGAATGGTGAAGGTTGCGATCGCAAACTTATAGCTTTGTAGAATATTAAGAAGGTTGGTTTTCATGGTGGTTAGTTCGCCAGCGCTCTGAGGAAGACGATGCATCATATTTTTTAGCTCTGTATTAGGGCGCCAGCGGGAGCGGTTTTTATGTTTATAGTTGTAACTTAGGCTGCAGGGTAAATGGTGTTGGCATTCGGGAGCGTGTTGCAATAAACGCGAATAGTAGCAGCGATGTAACAAGGAGAGGTGATGGGCTGTGGGCAGTCGAGCCAGTTTTGGGGGTAGGGCGCCGCCATGTTGGTGGGGCGGATGTAGGAGGAGGTGCGCTGGTGAGGGTAAGGTGCGTGAAGGGCAACGCCATCAGCAAGGAGCTTGGCGGTGGTGGCACGAAGGCCGTGGAACCGGTGCCAAGTGGCTTGAGCCGCAGAGAGATCGAAGGGATGGTAATTCCCGCTGGGGACGCGGACATGGCCTGCGTGCGGAGTAATCGCTTGTATAGAAAAGAAACCCCTACCTGGATGGGTCAACAGATCGCCGACAGCCAAACCTTCCGCATGGTCGAGGGCTTCCTCCAGCACAAGTTCCTCCGGATCAGCTTGAAAGCCGTTGTTTTGTGAGCCAAGCGTGGGAAGTGTGCGTGGTTGCTCGGTGAGCCAGGTCCAGAAATCGTTGAATGTCATAGAAAATTTAAGAATTAAGTTTGTAAGTTTTAAGTTGGAAAAGAGTCTTCAGTTTGAAGTTTGAGAAGAGGCAGATTTGAGTTTCAAGTCTTAAGAATTAAGTTTTAACTTTGCGTGTTGGATACAGTTTTGAGTCCTAAATTGATTCACTAAGCTCACCCTTTGGGCTGCCTGCGGCAGTCTTTCTCCGCTTCGCTCCGATTCTGTTAATTTTGTTAATTGATTCGCTTTGCTCACCCTTCGGGCAAACTTGGTTTGTCGCTCTCCGCTTCGCTCCGGGTCTGTCTGAAAACCCCTGTAAATCCTGGTCATTCTGTCTAAAATTGCAGAGGGGTTCACGCGGAGATGCGGAGGCGCGGAGGAGGCGGCGGAGCGGCTGTGGCGGGTAACGGAGGGAGGAGAAGAGTCGAGGGACGAGAGTCGAGCGTCGAGGACGGAGGCGGCGGAGCGGCTGTGGCGGGTAACGGAGGGAGGAGAAGAGTCGAGGGACGAGAGTCGAGCGTCGAGGAGGGAGGCGGCGGAGCGGCGACTTGGTGTAGGGCTGGCGTCTTGCCTGCCAGCTTGCGAAAGAACGGCGCTTCCAGCGCCTAAAGCTTGGGCGCTGACGGAGCAGCGCCCTCCAGTGGGGACGATTATAGGCGGGAAGCCCGTGCTACATGGATGCGGGCCGTCGGGGACGACGGCGCTCCCGGCGGGACGGCGGTCACAGACCGCCGCTACAGGAATTAGAGAAACTTGATGACGGCGAAACCGGAGATGAACTGTGCGATCCAGAGAATACACATCCACAGGATGATTTTGGCCTTGGATTCGCTCAGCGATAACCAGAAGTCGTTGCAAGTTCTGTTCGTAGCAAGACTTGGAGATAAAGCTGGCTTGTATGCCAAGGCCACTATCCGGCATTCCTTGACGGCCAACTCCAGACACTCCGCAATGGCGCGAGCCTTGGGCGGCTCGATCTGAGCTGCTTCGAGGATCGAGA
>Ga0247832_1007204_pt1 | contig 11759 bp, 7 predicted proteins | sample LaCruzMarch2015__10_FD_192407 | JGI IMG/M metagenome (GOLD analysis project Ga0247832, IMG submission 192407) | Freshwater microbial communities from meromictic Lake La Cruz, Castile-La Mancha, Spain - LaCruzMarch2015_4m | ecosystem: Environmental > Aquatic > Freshwater > Lake | place: Spain...
CGCTGAGATTTTTCGTCAGCAGCGGGCAATGCATTATCGGAAGGAGAATTTTTGGTACTACTGCTATTTTTGACGCGGCACTTTGACGCACTGCCGATGACGTCGACGTTTGATGATGCGACGTTCGTCGATGACGACGTTGGAGGATCCATCCCCCCTTGGCCAAACGTTTTATGATCTTCTCGCCATCTTCATCAAATGACCGGCCCTGTATTGCTACACTAAAACGTGAGGCCGGGCGGGGGTTTGAAATCTTCTGGTAAAAGAGATGGTTTTCCATTTGGCGCAAAGTTTCGCACCAGCGGCGACCCGCTGGGCATGGGTGATATATCAGGTCAGTGTCGAAAGAGGCAAAAGGGCTGATAAGTAATCGCAAAAGTCGCTTGTGTTTGTTGCAGTAGTTTACCTATCCAATTACATTGAATTTCGGATTGCATTTCATTACATTTTCTCACCGTCATCATTTGCCCCCCCTCAATCTCTTTCCATTCCATTCATTTCATCACTGAAGCATTGCCGACTTTCACATTATTTAGCGTCAACTCTAGTGCGTGGGCTTGGTTGGATTGGCTTTGGCGTGTGGAGCCTCCCGAATTCTTCACAACTACCATAGGAGTAATTAACACCTCGCACCTGCTCGTCATCTTGGCTAAATATTTATTCCCCCCTCATCATCATTTGCCGGGGTGGGGGGGGGAGTCGGGGAACGGCCTTCCACCTCCATCCTATTTCATGATGGCTACTAGGAAAAGGAGCCACGCTATGGCTACGAGAAGATCATCTGCGGCTACCAACGAAGCGGATAATGCTTTCATCTACACGGTGGGTGTCGAGGTTCTCACGACTGTGACTCGCGTTCGCATTCATCCATCCGTCCGCGGTATTCCACCACATACATTCGATGGATGCAGAGACTTGATCGAGGTTGAGCTCAATGACAACCTGCACACGATTGGAACTTGTGCGTTCGAAAATTGTGTATCATTGCTACGAATTAAGATCCCACCCAATGTCACTACGATTGATAATTGTGCATTTCGGGAATGCACTTCATTGTCAGTAGTGGAGCTGAGAGAGGCCCTCCTCACAATTGGTGAGAGGGCCTTCAAAGAATGTTTCAAACTGAGGACTATCGAAATTCCACCCAATGTCACAACAATTGATGAAGAAGCATTTGAAGGATGTTTTAATTTGCGAGAAGTTCAATTGAACAATGTCCTAAATACACTTGGACCAGATGCATTCAGCACTTGCACTTCCTTAGCTTTTATTGAGATTCCAGCAAGCATTACAATTGTCAGTGAAGCCACATTTTACAATTGCACTTCATTGAAAATGGCTATTCTCAATGAGGGAACAACATTGATTGACGAAGAAGCATTTAGAGAGTGTAGTACATTGCTCGGCATAACAATTCCATCAACTATAAACTCCATTGCGTTGGATGCTTTCAAGGGTTCGACTCTATTGAGAAATGTTTCAATTTCCCCAGCATCGAGTTTGACACCAGAGATATTTGAGCAGACTTTCCCTACCTTGTCAAGCATGGGCATAAGCCTTGATATGATTATGCATCGATTTGATGAGTTGCCTTTGCACAAGTATTGTTACGATTCTTACCCGACCCATGCCATTCAACCAGTTAACAACACTTCATCTGAACAGTTTTATCAAGATGTTGCTCAACTTCCAGCACACGGACTACAACAAGACTGCCTAGGAATGACGCCTCTTCACATTTTAGCGTGCTCATCTAATGGACAAGGCGTTGAGGTTTTTCAGTGCATGATTGAAAAGTATCCAAATGCCCTGGGAACAAAAGATGTGTGGGGTGACGTACCTCTAGCTTATGCCCTGTATGCTGAGGCATCTATTGATGTTATTTACTTTCTATTCAAGATGCACAGGCAAATGTGGGGGAACATGCCCTTTGATTTTGCCAATGTCATTAAAGAGCTTGCCGCAAGACTTGTCTTTCCACAGTATGTGCGGGATGTGATTCGGGCTCAGCGGACTCACTTTTCTGGCCTAAGAGTAGATTGGCAAGGAATTATGGAAAGCGATGACATGAATGGGTCTGACACTGATATTCGAATGTACCGAGTCCTCGTCGAAGCCAGCGTTTCGTCACGTTACATTTGTATGAGCGAGGAGCACGCATCTATTGTTGATGCAAGGGTTTGTGAGATTCGAAATGAGATGGATGAGGACGAGGATGAGGACGAAGACGAAAACGATGAGACAAGTAGGATAAGGTTCCCACACTTTTTCGAAGAGATTCGTGAGTTGGTCACAAATTATGCTCACCTGCATCACGAATATCTGTTGAAGGTCACTACAATTCTAGAGCTTGCACTTTGGAAGGCTGTGATCCTTCGCTCAAGAAATGACAACCAAGAACTTACTCGTGTCGAGTGCCGTGCAGATGCCGGTCGTTGTGCGGAGGTGGTTACCAAACTTGTGTTAACGTTCCTGTAGTGTTGCATGGTTGAATTGCCACGCAAATAGTAAAGTGTAAGAAATGTAAGCTAGTGAAGATACACAATCAAGTTGCTACTATCTATTTTGTGAGATATTGATGGTCTCTTCTATTGTCCTCGTCATACTTCCGTCTATAACTGCGTGTAGCCTGACTCATCGTTAAAACTATTTACAGTACGCCTTCCTTGATGCGCGAATTGCGTCTCGTTATGAAGTCGTATTGACTTACGATTGTTCGTATACCATCTGAGTCGTTGGTCTCACATTAACAACTTCCTTGTATCCCTCCCTCTGTCTCCGTCGTCGATGACTACGCCTTCTCATCAATGCCAGTGGTGCCAGTAGCACTAATATCACCATACCACCCACCAGGATCATGCCCCGACCTGCCGCGTCGTCGTTTAGACTTGGCCATGTGAAACCCAGATCCGACCATGTATCTGGCAAATCCCATATAATATCATCATACCCTCCAGTATTTAAACAGTTCGGTCCTGTCCAATTACTATGACATATGCATATCCCCGGTGATGAAAGGAAAGTACTTTGATGTGGTGTGGAATGACACACTCCACGAGATTCACCACCACACGATGCCGGTAGAGCAACATTTAACGGGGCTGTCATGGAACATGTACCTCCACCACTTTGGATTGGCTTTAATGGATGATCCTACATAATCGATAAGAGAATGAGAGAGGTGATGTGTTTAAATCGAAGCAAAAAACAAACAGAAACAACTCACATCATCCTCAAGTTTATACTTTGATTCGTGTGCTTCAATAAATGTCCTAGTTGGACGTTCGGGTGTTGAACAACCAACCTTTTGTCTATCATCATTCTTATCTTGATAAACACGTATCCAATTAATCTTATATTCAATGGGGGTTTGTGTTATCATATCACAAAACCCTTCCGAGAAGCCACAAGTTTCATACTCCCCCCCATGACAATTATATGTCTCACATGGACAATTACTTGGACATGTATTAGGAAATCCCCATTGACTACTAATTGCTGTATTTAAAATCATATACATTGGTTCACTACTAATTTCACCACCCGTTTCACTATCATGTAAACTTTGACCATCAATTTCCATAACAAATTGATCATCAATAAACCAACGTATGTATCCATGATTCTTCTTCTTCGTCTTCCTTGTTTTTTTCGTCGTTTCATCTCCATCACCATCATCATCATCATCATCATCATCGGGCAATTCCCATTCAAGTCGATACTTATGAAATGAACCAAAGTGACTTGAATTTAATTGTCTATTGAAGGAGATAGCATCACTCCAATAATCCTGCGTGTCTGGATCCCACGCGTCATTGAAATGATTATAACTACCATAGAATTGAATATTTAATGTGGCATTTTCGCCCCAACGTAAATTGTCATACCAAACGCCAGGTGCTGGCCACCACCCCTCGCCCGGACGTTTGGCCAAACCGGGAGCGACTTGATAACTATGCGACGCGAAGGGTTGTCCCACGCTCATTTTTAAGAAATTGCCAGTCCCCGCCTTGACATTGCCGGGCTGGACCTCGAATATATCGATTTCGGGCGCACCCCGTCCCAATCCGGCCTCCATCCCGTAATGCACGGCACGGTCGCAGGCATTGACCAACTGTGCCGTCTTGCCCTTGTCGGTACACGTCCGCGAACTCCACGGCCATACATGTTCGCTACTTCCCACGTACGTGTGTCGTGCCAGGTTCCCCAATAGCCAAAATGCCGGCCACAGCCCACCGACGTCATGCTTCCCGGGCAACGATATTTCGGCCTCGACGATCCCCCCCGCGAAACAAAACTTATTCCACGATTGCAACATGGCGCTCGTGAAGTGTTTGGTGATGCGTTCTTTTTTATAATTCACGTCGTCGAATCCGACGACCGTCGTATCCTTCGCCACGGTAGTGATGACCAAATGTCCATCGTCGTTCGTCTCGGCATTTAGCGGCGTATAATAGTGCTGCGCGTCGTTGGTGTAATCGTTCTTATCAATGGCCGTCCAGCGCGGATCGTGTCCGTCGGCGAAACTGCGATGCGGGACGTCGAATTCGTCCGAGAAGACGAGATCGTAGATGCGTCGCGATTGCCCTTCGTCGTCGTTGCCTCGAGACGTCGTCGTTGGCGAGGCGGTGCTGGGCGTCATCGATGGATCTGACGTGGGCGTGCGCGTTCTTCTCCTCGATGTTGTTTCATTATCGTCGCCATGATGGCGGCGATGATGCTCGTAATAGTAGCGGTAATAGTAGTCGTCGTCGTCGTAAGTTCTATTCTTGCTGGCAGTTTTATTCGACGCTGGTTTGGGCACGTACGGCACGACCTTTAACGGCGTGACCGCCCTCGCCTCGTCGGGGGTGTCGGAATCGATCCATCCGGCGTGGGCACAAAAGAAGATCGAGGAGGAGGAGTTGTCGTCACGCCGCTCAGTGACAAGCAGCAGCGGTACTAGTGAGACGAAAAGCAGGACGAGCGGCCGAGGGAATCTTCGCGGGAATGATGCTCGTCGTGACCGCGAAGTTGACGACGAGGACGAAGTAGCAGCAGTGGCACGCCGTAGTCGCTGTTGTGGCGTCATTTGGACGAGTGCGCAAGCTGCTTTATTATTAGACAGATCAACACACCCTCCTCGGCCCCTCCCCCGTCTTATTCCCAAGATCAAGACCAAGATAAATGCACGAGTGTGGTACGTTTATAATGAAGTTAAAGCCAAGAATTGGGCGAAATTCATATGAGCGCATTCACGAGCTCTATCGGATGGAACTGGTGGTATCTCTACAGCACAGGCCTTTCATCGTCGTTAGAGATGAAATGGTCGTCTTCAGCGGCGGTCAAAAAATGACCAAATTTTCAACTGTTACCGAGCCAAGAAATAGGTTGAAAATTTTCACGGTGGTCAAAGTAAAGATGGATACAACTTGTCTTGAAACTACTAGTTCGGAGTCTTTCCTCTGACATTGTCTGTGCATATCTACAATTGATTTCTTAATCAGTTACATTATTGCAATCTTCCTAGTGGATCTTCTGGTTAGCCTGCAACAACCTCTAAATCACACTTTGGTTCTCCGACAAATCGAGGGTAACGGGTAACCGCAGGAAGAAATAATAGTAACGTACCTAATAGTCAAATAATAGTGATGCACATACAAAAGACAAAAGAGCGATGCTCTACTACCGATGTGATTACAATTGACGCCTTAAACAATTTTGCGAAGGTATTTATTGCGATAGAACAGAGGAACTAGTATGATTTTTGAGACCGGTAGCAAAACAGGCGTCAATTGTTATGTCATCGGTAGTATCACTCTCATCGTGCGGAGAGAGCCAATCCGGCTCGCCGCCTTTCGTTTTGTTGCCACTGCCGGAGTGTTATAACCAATGGCGATGTAACCACACCCTCCCCAGTGAATTATCATCTCTTCAACACGAACATCTATTTACGCTCGCATCACTCCGACCACACTTCGCCGCTCAAACAACTCAGTCTTTATCATCGCCATGGGTTGGGAAGATATTGAGAACATGCCAGCGGCCAATCTAAAGGATGAACTACTGACTCTTTTGAAGAAGGAGATTCAGTACAAAACATCCCGTAATCATGGATCCGTCAGCGGTGGCAATTGCAGCGATATCACCGTGCGTCATGACGTTTGCCAATGGAACTATGAATGTGTAGACTACTTTCTCTTTGATCGTGAGGTTGTGTATGTGAGTATGAATTTCTTCGACCGATTCATGGCCAAACAACCAGTATCGGTTGACCGCAACGATCAGCAGTCCATCACATTGCGCCACATGATAGCGCTCGCGAGTTTGTGCGTTGCCTCCAAGATACATGGTGTGGGAACAGATCCCAAATTATCCGTGTCGTCGTCGGAATTCTCTCCTCCTCCATCCGGGACCGGTACGGCAGGACGACCACCAAGGAAGATCCATCTTGCCGACTTCTGCAAGATGTCTTGCGGATCGAGTTGTCCTAACATGCTCGAGATGCTCGAGAAAATGGAGATGATGCTTCTAACCCAGCTGCAGTGGAAACTACACCCGCCCACCCCCACTGACTTTCTGAGCAGGTACATCAAAATCCTATCTCTTCTGCTTTCACTTGATGACCAACACCACGGTCAAGTCAATGGGGAGGATATGGATAACAAGATTAAGGGATGGTCCGTCTTCGAGTTGGCAAATTATCAACTGGAATTGGCCGTATACGACCACGGCCTGTGCCAGAAGATCCCACCCTCGACGCTTGCATTTGCCGCGATACTGAACGCTATGGATTCGAAGATTGTGAAGACCAAGCGCACAGTGGTGTCTGCCCTCATTCGTCGCTCATTCATCTACCATTTGAGGGGTGTGGGAGGCGGATTCGATCATCTCGACATCGGAGATGATGAACTAGTGAATGTCCGATTGACATTGAAGAAACTTTGCTCCAAAACTATCGTCCTCTCAGAGGAGTGCGTTGATGACACTCCATCAACTGATGCTACCTCCCCCCTATCTGCTGCAATTCCAGCAGCCGAGGCTAAGAAATTCGAGTATGAACTATCAGACGTGCCACTATCTGACGATGATGATAACCTTTCTCCAGTCAGTGTGACCGCTGGCTTGACGAAATAATCATGCTGCTGGATTGACGAATAATATGAGAATCTATAAACCTGAATCTGTACAAAACACCCGTGATGGTTTGCAAAATAATCCCATCTTGCCAGCATAGGCTGAGCTAAGGTGACTAGTGGTAGGACGATGATCGAGATAATGAAGAACAAGATCGAGAATAAAATGATGTACACGCCTATCGTAATGTCCCTTTTTATGAGATTATCCGCTAGCTAGCCTTCCCCTATTCGACTCCTTCACCTAAAAAACAACGATACGTCGCTCAATAGATTCACAACGAGCCAGAAAGTCTCGAAATTTTGATTAGATTCATCAACGACTATGTACATGTTGTCTTCTCTTTTAGAGAGGGAGATCAGAGCTCGCGGTCCACCGACATTGCGCAGGCAGAATCTTCATCTGGTTTTCCCAACTCTTTCTGACCCGAATATTGCGTTGTGTGAAGACTGAGGACCGTTAAATCCGTCAGGGTTTCTTTTAACTAATAAAGATGATAAAGACATAAGAAAGTTCCTTTCGCGATTAATAAGTGATGTGGCTTTTGTGAGAAACAATCTTCTTTCCTCTCTCCCCCAGCAGATTCAATTGATTCAAATGCTAATTCTCCGTTTTCAGAATTCGAATCTAATGTACCTCCTCACGGGTAGACAAGGCAACTTCTCTCCGACATTGGGCGAGTTGATGTATCATCATTCTGCCAAGAATACAGCCAATCGCAACGCCAAGATTTCCATCATATTGTCGATCTACCTTGCTGCACGTCAGGCAACAAAGCCGATCTTCGTCTTTCAGTAGCAAGAGGATGTCAAAAGCTGCTCCTATCGTTGAACCAGTCGACACAACATCTTGTGTCGCCGTCGATAACGGAGATTCATGCGTCCCTGCACCAACGAAGCGACGTCGTTATTCTTCGCCGCCGGCTGAGGAAAAAGCATGTAGTAAATCTCCTCTAACGCCACCTCCACCGCCACACTACTGTGACAAGAATGTGAAGGCACGCGAGCTGGATGCAGCTTCTGTATCGTGTGAGATAAACACAGGTCGCTCTATTCTTAATGGCACGGTTATGGACGTTTCCAATACCTTGAAGCGAAAGTTACAGGAATTCGTCGCTGATGCACAACATGCTAAAGCAGACGATGATACTACAAACCTTAACATCAATGTGGCCAGCTCGCCATCCTATCCACGATTTCCAAAGTTCTTCTTATCACCGGGTGGCATTGATGATGAAGTTGACGTCGACATGCCGTCATTTCCATCTCCAATCAATCTATCGATTAGGACTGGACCTCGTCCTGTGAATCATGCGTCTCTTATGCATGTTTTATCACTACCTGTAGTTAGATTTGCGGAGCAAGTAGAGCAAGATAGGCCAGAACAAAGGGCTGCACTCGCGCCAAGATCTAGATTATCAATTTCGCTATCACCAAGACTGCAGAGATGTCAGGAGGAGCACACCTTCGTCCCAATCCAGCTGGAGGATGAGTTGGTGGTCGAAGAGGAAAGTGATCAGGAAGAAGTTATCCAGATTCTTCTTTAGTTCCTTTTGCATGTTACATCAATCTTGTATCTAGGATGTATAGGATATGAACAAAACAACAGTTCAAATAATAGGTAATGAATGCAACAAAACAAAATGAACAGTTCAAATAGATAATGCAACAAAACAGCAAAGGCATCTCTTGTAGTTATATGTAAATAGTAGTGACGTCTCTTTCATAACTGTGACACACACATTCATTCACACTGTTAGAAGTAGGATAGGTCCTGCCCTGCATCTGTGAATTACCTATGTATCTAGAGATATCACTTTACTACATACCGTTTTCCTGCCTGTTTTCTGTTTTCCCATAGGAGTATCGTACTGCACATCTCAACAACATCATGCTCTCGATCAAGTTGAAGCTGTTGGGCGTAGCATCCGTGTATCTTTGGCAGATGATGGACTCGGCATCGGCGTTCACTCCGTCCAGCATTGGTGGAGCAATTAGGACGTTGTCATCATCGCGGGGCCCTCGCCGACCACTATCATCCACGAGAGACAATGATAATACTCGTTGTTATGCAAACGGAATAGGTGGATTTGACCTTTTTTCCAAAACGAAGAAGTCTGTATCGATCTCCTCCTCGGCGCCAGGTTCGACGAAGAAAACTGCTAGCTCCCCCCCTAATAAGAAAAGCATCGTCAAATCAAATACGGTGAATGTCATTAATAAGAATTTGGGGAAAGTTGGTGCGAAAAATAATGTGAAGCAAGTTGAGTCATCCTCTCCGACGCAAACACCCTGGTCAACAATTTTCCTATCGTTCTTGATACCGTGGAGGAACCCTAATAGTATATTCCTCTACATGCTACTCGCTGTGTCTGTACTGGGGAAGTTGAATGAGCATCCGCACTAATATTATGAGAGTGTCGTTTGGTGTTCTAGGGAGTTTGGTGAATTCGCAATATTCACTTTATTTTCATCGCAGATATATATTTGACGGTCAATGTCGAATCTTTCACATGGAAACAATTAATAGAGCAAAATTAACTACATATTGATTAATCAAATAAGAAACAGCCGTTGACATTTATTTTTTAAGCTAACTTTATACCCTGGAGTTAAGTTGTATGAGCATGACATGCATGATCAGTGACAAAATATATCAATTTCCGATCTATTTGTCCCAGGGAAACTTGAATCCCTGGGACGCAGCAGTGGCAACGACCTTCATTTCCTTCTTCATTGGTTTCTTAGGAATGACATTGGATTTATTTGTCATTTTGCATACTACCTCTTGTATTACCTCTAGTCGATGATGAGGCAACATTTGTACTGCCCGTGGATGCTCGTCGATGGATCGTCTGTTTGCGCCATCCCCAATGACTAACAAATACTTTTTTGTTATTATCAAGTGCAGCAGCGGCGGATGTGGTGGCTTCGGATGTAGTATTGGTAGTAGCAGTTGCCACCTTAGTATTGCTACTCGGCTGTTTCTTCTTGGGGTTAAGGTCACCACCACCACCACCACCACCACTTGTCTTGTTACCACTTCCAATGTTGCCACCAACTCTGTTGGACGAGGATAAATGATGGTTGTTGATTCTTGCTGTTGCAGTAGACGTTGACGTCTTCTTGCGAGTAGTAGTTTGGTTGACGCGTTCTCGCTTACGATGATATTCGTGTGATGATGGTGGATCACCACCACGACCACGCAACGCCGATGATTTACTACTAGTCCTTTGTTTGTTATCAAACAACTGTTTTGTCGTCATACCTCCGCCAGTGCCAACACCGACGTCCTTAGAAGATGCCTTGATATGAAGCTCCCGAAGCTCCTCAGCTACTACCATTAATGATTTAGGTCGTGCCACTGGAGGTAGCCCAGGAACAACAAAAATTTGACTTTGATGCTTCGACGAAGAGACTGGTTCTTTAGAATCGGCAGCAGGAGTAGTGCTATTTCTGTTGTTGCTGTTACTTCTGCTTCTAGCCAGATATGGCTCTTTCGGATTAAAGGGAGGAGGTGGGAAAGCCTTGTTACTTGGTAGTGGCAGCATCCTATCTCCTTGAGAAGGAGGAGGAGGAGTACGACGAGTTTGAGGAGGAGTACGACGAGGTTGAGGAGGAGAAGAAGTAGGTGCAATGTTATTGTTGTTTTTGTTGTTGTTGTCGGTGGAGGGTGGTGGATCGGTGCTACCGGCACGTGTAATCATAATTGGTGGGATGGGGAGTGATAGAGCTGGTGGCATGGGGAGCATGATATCATCCTTGTCATCACTAGGGCCACGGCAGTTAGTTTTCAGCCGAGGAGCCGCCTGATGACTTAATTCTGGCATGGTTGCTCGTCGTGCTATGCCACCTCTAGGTTCACCTGTATAATGATGTTGCTTTTCCTGGATGACCCAACCAGCCATTGGTTGATGATCATCCGACGATAGCAACGCTGAGGGCATGGTAAGACCCGACATTGCCGATGTGTTATCATGCGATTCGCGACGAATGAAGTTATTCTTTGGCATATTAGCACGGACTTCAGAATGAAAGGGGGGGAATAGATACTTGTTCTTGGTGGGTCGTCCATTGTCATCATCCTCCTCGTCTAACGCATCAACCTTGGTGGAAGATTCTAATGAATGATTGGTCTCGCCCAAGTCGTCCTTCTTCTTCTCGGATATGGGGTTTAACGACGTCGCGAGGCGACTATTGCTTGTCGTGCCACGATTGCAGTGACGCGATCCAGTGGACGCACGTCGTGACTGGCCACCCGTTGTCTTGCGGTGCTGTGTATATGGCACAATCGCCCGGCACTCCTCAGCCGCCTTCTCATCAGGAGTAGGTTGTGAGGACATTAACAATTTGAGCTCAGTCTTCGGCCAGCACGCTTCACCGGTCCGGAGTTTGCCCTTGACAACAGTCACGATGAAGTTTTCAATACATTCAAGACGCTTCTCCTCTAATGACGTCTTCGACTTACGTCGATGTTGTTGACGATCGTTGTTTTGATGTTGTACCAGCTTCATTCGTTGGTGAATCCAGCTGGAATCAAGAGACGCTATTGCAGATATGGCATCTGAACAGTCTCCGGAATTTGATGGTAATGCAATCACAGGATATAACGTATCATCCATTCCAGCGCTATCCATCGTCGTC
>Ga0247832_1007209_pt1 | contig 11755 bp, 10 predicted proteins | sample LaCruzMarch2015__10_FD_192407 | JGI IMG/M metagenome (GOLD analysis project Ga0247832, IMG submission 192407) | Freshwater microbial communities from meromictic Lake La Cruz, Castile-La Mancha, Spain - LaCruzMarch2015_4m | ecosystem: Environmental > Aquatic > Freshwater > Lake | place: Spain...
GAATTCCAAACTTTTCATCTGGGCCAGCACTAATAACGAGTGGACTTAAGCCAGCCCCGGGAGGCAGCGAAGTGCCCCAACCTGGGTCTGAACCTAAACGATCGTAAGGTTCCGAATTTACAAGCAACGTGGTTCCTGAAACGATCGCTGGATTCAACATGTCCGGATAGTATCGCGTGGCACCCTCAGCCCCGGATGGCCAGCGTATCCAGCGGATCGGATTACCGAACGCATCAATGAACTCACTTAATCCATCATTGTCCGTGTCGCCCACTTCTGATTTACCAAAGAGCTCGGTTGCACTCGAGCCATTCAGGTCGGATGCTTCCACAATCAAAAACAACAGCTCTGCATTCGCATTGGTCTTATCCCAAGGGATAGCAGATGGATCGACTGAAGGTTCTCCGTTTAAAGTTGCTAAAGGAATCCGACTTGAACCATCAATCATGGACAGCTTGGTCATGATCGACTTCGTTCGAGAAGTTAACGAGTTCTTGATGATGTAGCCTGGCACAGCGAGCCCGGCCGTGTCACCAAGCCCGGTTGGGAAAGAGCCAGGCAAGTTTAATTCCAGAAATGTATTGAAAGCGGCGCCTGCGCGCCCACCCCTCCAGAATGGCGTGTACTTGATGTCATCAGGATGATCGGGCATCTCCATTCGAATCACGTCTCGCAACGCAAGCAATCTCGCTCGCTCCCGAAGTACGGCTACCGTGTCCAACATGGGTGTTCTTGTATCCCAAGATTCGACGTTCGCCGGCAGCGACGCTCCGCTCGCCAATCGCAAGGCCATCGGATAACTGGCGTACTCGTCCATGCGAGCATTCAGCACCTCGCTGATCTTTTGAATCGTCGAACGTGTCTTCTGAATATTCGATTCTTGGGCCGCACCGCGGTACGCTACAAGAAACATGCCAGACATGAAGGCAATAATCGAAATCACCGTCAGCAATTCGATTAACGTGAAGCCTTGCTTCTTAGGTCTTTGTTTGGATGTCATCGTACTTCTCCCAATTGCCAACCGCTCAATTTGAATCCCAGACAATTAATTGGAGATGTTCTCACCAAGCGTCGCCGTCTCGGTAAAGTTCGAAACATTGTCGTGCACCGGAGTGCGTAAGGTGCCAGCGTTCTCGGCTAGCTCGAACAGTCGCGGAGCAGCGCTATCGACAACCATTCCTGTGCCATTGAAGGTGTAAGATAAACCTTTCGCGGTAAACCATTGGGCACCCAAGTGGACAATGCGTCCCCCATAAAAACCGTCGCTACCAGGTCCAATGATTTGGAAAGTCTTGGGGTTCTCGAATGCAAATGTCGCACCTCCCGTTCCGCTTACAGTGGAGAGAAAGGGCCGAATGGCACCAAGCTTCCCTCGTTCGGACGTGGCAACGGTAGTATCAACTATGTGCGACGGTTGATAGCAGTTGTAAATCGGGCTTGCTGCCGTTCCTCGATTGGCATTGTAGGTCCGGCTGTCAAAGTAAACGTACGGACACCCTTCTACAACGGTATTGTTCCTGGCCATGTAGACCGGGAAGAAGTCGCTGGTGCCACCAGCAAATGCATATTCGTCGTCCAAAACCAGCCGGCCCGATACAAATTCATGCATCGAATTCTCCCGGGCCGGATTGTAGCTGTAGACCGGCGCCGCTGTCGTGCCTGTATTAACAATCGGCCCACCCTTGCCGGTAAATGGGCGTTGTTTGTCAGAGCTAAAACCGCCTAGAAAAAACACGAGCGCTTCTGCCGGATCGAGCTGAACTTCAGTGAGCAAATCAATTTCGCTTTGCAAGATGTTCGGGAACGCCTTTCGAAGATGTCGCTGCATAATTGCAGCAGAGCTACCATCCGGTGGATAATCGCCGTAAATGCCCCGATACTTTTCGACAGCATCGTTGAGAGACTGAACTTCGAACTTGTTGGCCGTCTTGTCGAAGTGCAATCGAACCGCTTGGACTGCTGGCAGGGTAATCCCAACCAACACCCCAATGATTGCGATTACGACCAGCAACTCTACGAGCGTGAAGCCGCTTCGCAATTTCCGGCGCGTTCCATGTCTTTGCATCAACTTGCTTTGCACTTTCATCTCCCTATCCTCCACTCTGTTGCAATTGCCCAACTGTTTTTGCTTACGCTTGTGTTTCGACCGACAGACTACTTTGCACCGCTCAAGCTAGTGATCAGCGAGATCAGTGGCATGAACAAGGAAATCACAATGAAACCTACCGCGACCCCCAAGAACACAATCAACAACGGCTCGATCAACTTCGTTAACCCTTCCGTCATCACACTCACTTCTTCGTCGTAATTGTCCGCGATCTTATACAACATCGTGTCCAATTCGCCCGTCTCTTCACCCACGTCCACCATGTTGACCACCAAGTCGTCAATCACGCGCGACTTCATCTTCATCAAATACATAATGCAACAAACCACTACACCAGCAACTAGGATGCCAAGACCCACTTCAGGCAAAGAATTTCCGGCTGCCTTTGCACCTTTCTTGACTGCCTTGTTTCCAGCTTGGCTGGAAATACCCCGTCCGGCCGTCAATGCAACCGACAAAACCATGATCCCCGGAAAAGCACCCATCCAAGCCCAATAGAATAGAGCTACGGGGTGGAAGCCCGGAATCGAATTCTCTTTCATGGGTTTCGCAATCACGTCCCCCTCGCGAATCGCATCGTTGACCTTGCTAAAGATCCGCTCAAACATCGCGTTGCCCGACGTCTCACGCGTAATGTTGATCGCTTCCAAAATCGGAACACCGGAGGTGACCAACGTACCCAACGTTCTGGTCGTTCGAGCCAAAATGTTCTTCTCCACCAGGCCGCCAAAGATCGGCACCTTGATGATGAACATGTCAAAGCCCATCCGTCCTTGCTTGAACTTCCGCACGATCTTGCCCACCAACCAAACGCACACCGGTAACAAGATCATCAGCCAGAAATAGTTCACCACGTAATCGCTCATCGCCATCAACAACTGAGTCGGGGCGGGTAGCTTCAGTTCGAATTCATCGAACATCTTTTTAAACGTTGGAACAATGAAAAACATAATACCGGCGAGGATGGCGGTCGCTACGAACACCACCGCGACCGGGTAAATCATGGCCCCTTTGACCTTGCGCTTCAGCGATTCCGATCGCTCCAGAAACTCAGCCAATCGCTGCAGAATCGTTTCCAAAGCACCGCCCGCTTCACCCGCCTTCACCATGTTCACATACAAACGATTGAACACCTTCGGGCACTTGGACATCGATTCCGAAAGAGTCGAACCGGTTTCGATTTCATCGCACACATCCATCAACGCATTCTTCAACTTGCCCGGCTTGGAATTGTTCTCCAAGATCTTCAGCGAACGCAAAATCGGCAAACCCGCGTCCTGAAGAATCGACAGCTGTCGCGTGAAAGTACAAATGTGCTTGGTCTTGGCACCACCCATCGCAAACGGTCGCTTGCGCTTTTGCCCCACAGCCGCTTTGGCTGCGACCCCTTTTTTCAGCGACAACTTGGTTACAAAGTAACCCATTTGCCGGATGGTGTTCTGTGCCTCTTCTTCACTCGGCGCATCGATCACGTCTCGGATCTCTTGTCCGGTTCGGTCCATCGCTTCGAATTGGTACATTGGCATGGTTGGTAATCCTTAAACTAGTCTTGCTCGCACAACTGCGTGGCTGTCTTGAATTGAGATTTCGTATCGAATTGAGATTTGAGCCGCAGGCGCTAGCCGCGTTTCGATGCCTAGCAAAAATGTGTTTGTCGCGGCTAGCGCCCGCGGCTCAAGGGTATCCCTACGCGTCGTGGACTGTTTCGCGGACGACTTCGTCCGCGGTGGTGAATCCATCGAACACAAACTGCGTGCCGTAATCGCGCAATGTAATCATTCCAAACGACTGAGCTTTCGCTCGAAGATCATCGGTGGTTGCGTTCTGCATGATCATGTCCCGAAGATCGTCGTTCATGACCATCAGCTCGAACAAACCGATCCGTCCCTTGTACCCTGTGTTGTTGCAGGCGTCGCATCCTTTGCCTCGGTAGAACTTGTGCTGAACCCGAACTTCTTCGCTCACTCCAAGCTCCATCAGCACTTCCGCGTCCGGCTCGGTCTCCTCACGGCACTTGCTGCAAATGCGCCGAACAAGTCGTTGCGCCAGAATCGCCTCGACTGTCGCGGTGATCAAGAAGGTTGGAATGCCCATGTCCTTCATCCGCGTGATGGTGCTGGGCGCATCGTTCGTGTGCAACGTGCTGAACACCAAGTGGCCGGTTAGCGATGCCTGGACCGCGATTTCGGCCGTCTCCAAGTCTCGAATCTCGCCCACCAGAATGATGTCCGGATCCTGCCGCAAGATAGCTCGCAAGCATGATGCAAACGTAACGCCGATGTCATGGTTGATCGGTATCTGCACAATCCCGTCGATATCGTATTCCACCGGATCTTCGGTCGTAATAATCTTTTCGGTGATCTCGTTCATTTCCGACAAAGCGGAATACAAGGTGGTTGTTTTTCCAGAACCTGTAGGGCCCGTTACCAACACAATCCCGTTCGGGCGTTTCATGACCGTGCGGAAGCCTTCCATCGTCACGTTGTCCATGCCGACCTTCGTCAGCGACAACGAGACCACGGATCGGTCCAAGATCCGCATAACCACGCTCTCACCAAACATGGTTGGCAGCACGGACACTCGCAAGTCCACTTGGTGACCACCCACCATCAATTCAATCCGACCGTCCTGTGGCATGCGGCGTTCCGCAATGTCCAAGTTGGCCATAACCTTAATCCGAGTCGTAATCGCAAAGGCCAAGTGACGTGGCGGCGGAACCATTTCGTACAAGACCCCTTCGGCCTTGATTCGGATCCGAAACTCATCTTCAAACGGTTCAAAGTGAATATCGCTGGCGTGGTCTTTGATCGCTAGAAGCAGTACCAAGTTCAATAGCTTTCGAACAGGCACGCTGTCCGCAAGAGCCTCGGCACCGTCCAAGTCAAACTTGTCGCCCATCAGCAAGCTGGCTTGTTGATACAACGATGTATCGTCAGCAAGTTCCCTAACGATCTTCTCAACGCTTAAGCTTTCGGACGAATAGAATCGTTCGATCGATGCTTTGATCTCGCGTTCGGTTGCCACGACCATTTCAATGTCGTAACCCAAGAACGTACGCAGTTCGTCTTGAATCGTCAGGTTCTGAGGGTCGCAGGTGGCGACCGTCAAGCGATGCCCATCGAACCTGACTGGGATGACTCGGTAAAGCTGAGCCATAGTTTCCGTCAATCGATCCAGCAGCTCCTGGGCGATAGGTGCATCGCCAAGCGAAACGACCTTCATGTTCTGCTGTTCACCCAGCGCCTGAGCCAGTTGCTCATCGGTGATCAACGACATGTCTTCCGCCAGCTTGCCGAGCAACGCACCAGGCTGCTGCTGTTGTTCTTCCAGCAGCAGAACCAGTTGATCATCGGTCATGAAACCCATATCAACGAAGATTTGGCCAATTCGTCGCGAACTCATAACTTTAGCTCCTGTTCCTTTTGACCATGATGGTGTTCGTTAGCCGTGATCGAATTCTTCTGGATTCTCTTCTGCATCATCAATGCCCCGTCGGGCATTCACGATTCGCTTGGCAAGATCATCTGGCCTGTGTGATTTGGAAAGAATGTCCTCTACCGTGACGCGTCCTGCAGCCCAGTGTTGGTAAAGAGCATCATCCATCAGTTGCATCCCGAACTTCGAACCTGTTTGAATGGCCGATCCAATTCGGAAGGTTTTGTTTTCTCGGATCAAGTTTGCAATACCGGCCGTCACGACCAAAATTTCATAGGCTGCAACTCGTCCACCACCAATCTTGGGCAGCAGCGTCTGAGCCACCACACCCAACAAGCTGGCAGACAACTGAGTTCGAATCTGATCTTGCAGGTTTCCAGGGAACGCATCGATCAAGCGGTTCACCGTACCCATCGCGCTGTTCGTGTGCAGAGTACCGAACACAATGTGCCCTGTTTCTGCGGCGCTGATCGCGGCCTGAATCGTTTCCAAGTCCCGCATCTCACCCACCAGGATACAGTCAGGGTCCTGACGCAAAGCTCTTCGAATCGCTTCTGAAAAACTAGGAACGTCGACACCTACCTCGCGTTGGTTGATGGTCGATTTTTTGTGCTCGTGATAAAACTCGATCGGATCCTCGATCGTAATAATGTGGTGATCGTGCGATTCATTGATGTAGTTGACCAAGCTAGCAAGAGTGGTACTTTTGCCCGAGCCTGTCGGACCCGTCACCAGCACCAATCCTCGAGGGCGCAAACACAGTTTGATCACCGATTCCGGTAGACCCAACTGTTCGGGTGTTAGCTTGTCGTTTGGAATTTGACGCAACACCATGGAGATGTTGCCGCGTTGTTTGAAGATCGAAACTCGAAAGCGAGCCAATGTTCCGAACGCAAAACCAAAGTCCGAGCTGCCCGATTCTTGCAGTTCCCGTTGGCAGCGTTCTGGAGCGATACTTTTCATCAGCTGGACCGTGTCGTCCGCTTCCAGCACCTTGGTTTCCAGTTTCCGCATCCGACCGTGCAAGCGGAACACCGGAGGCTGCCCCACGACGATGTGAATATCGCTAGCCCCCTGCTTGACGGCAGCCTGAAGTAGCTTGTCGATTAAGACTGTTGCCATGTGCCTGATGACGCTGTGGGCGCCTGGATCGTGAAATGAAGAGAAGCGGGATGAGTTCAAACTGACTACGGAAAGAATAGCTAAATAAATTTTCATGCCAACGGGATTGTAGTCCGGTAGTTATCTGGAAGAAAACTTTGGCCCGGATATTTAATAAGTTTGCCGAAATAGCCTACCTTCGGCGACTACGACAGGAGCCCCCTTGCAGGCCGTCAAGGCAGCACTGGATGCCCTAAGGACGCCCGGAAAGCGGGCCCCTTGGCTTAGATCCGACATCGCTTTTGAACACGCGGTCAACCAACAACGAAGCCCAAACCCAAGCTGCTTGTAGAAAAACGCAACGCCCCAAACAGACACGCTACCCCATAACTTCTTTTAATACTTTAGCGATGGCGATGTGTTCCTGCTCGGTCTTTTTCGCAGTCCTGTACACCTCGTCCAAGGTCGTAATCCCTTGGACAACCTTCCGCAGTCCATCGCAATAAAGCGTTGTCATGCCAGCGTTTATGGCTTCTGTCCGGAGTTCTGCCGAAGACTTGCCGGCAAACATTTTTTCACGGAGTCGACCGTTGACGATCATCAATTCGTAGATCCCGATTCGGCCTCGGTAGCTCTTCTTTTGACAGTAGGGACAGCCCTTGCCTTTGGAGAACTTTGAGAAAGGCACGATATCCACTGGCAACCCAGCGTCTTCCAAAACCGAATCCATTAACGTGATTGGCAGCTTGCATCGAGTGCAAATTTTCCGTACCAGACGCTGAGCTAGAACCGCGATCACGCTGCTTGCCACCATGTAACCGGGAACTCCCATGTCGGTCATGCGAGTAACGGCGCTTGGCGCATCGTTCGTGTGCAGAGTACTAAATACCAAGTGTCCAGTCAAACTAGCTTGGATACCCATCTGAGCCGTTTCGGTATCGCGCATCTCACCTACCAGGATGATGTTGGGCGCCTGGCGCAACATGGCTCGAATAATCCGGGCGAAGTCCAGGCCGATGTTGTGCCGGACTTCCACTTGGTTCACACCCGGCAAGTAGTATTCGACGGGGTCTTCGGCAGTGATGATTTTCCTGTCCGGTCGATTCAGAGCGTTCAGCGCTGCATAAAGAGTCGTTGTCTTTCCCGAACCGGTCGGTCCTGTTACCAGAAAGATACCATTAGGCCGCTTAATAAGACCGGTAAACAGCTTGAAGTCGCGGTCTGCCAACCCCAACTGTTTGACCCCAACCTTGATATTGTCTTTGTCAAGCAGGCGCATAACGCAAGACTGGCCGTGGTTGGTTGGGATCATACTGACCCGCAAATCCAGATCCTTTTCGCCGACCGTGATCTTGATTCGACCGTCTTGGGGCCGGCGTCGTTCGGCAATATCCATTTTGGCCAAGATCTTAATCCGGGACAAAAGGGCGCCCAGCAACCGTCGGGGTGGGCTATCTCTCTCGACCAAAACGCCGTCAATTCGATAACGGATTCGGACTCGCTCCTCGAACGGCTCGACGTGAATATCGGAGGCTCGCAACTGGACGGCTTCTGCGATCATGTACTGAACGAGCCGGACGACAGGGGCAGATTCGTCTCCCTCTCCCTCCTCTTCGCGCATCTTGTCTTCTTCCGTCTCGGTGAAGTCAATTTGCGTGTCCGTGAATTCCTGCAGCATGGAGTCGGCGGATTCCCCTTCCACCTGGCCATAATATTTATTAATAGCTTCTTGAATGTGTTCTGGTGGAGCCAGAGCGGTTTCAACTTTGCGGTTCAGAATGAACCGGAGCTTTTCGATGGTTTCGATATCGAACGGGTCAGAAACCAGAACTTTGATGGTTTCTTCTTCGTCGGAGATGGGAATGATTTTGTTTTCGCGAGCGACGGATTCCGGAACCAACTGAATCACATGATCAGGAATTCGAATCGTAGACAAATCGACGTATTCGAACTTATAGAACTCCGCCAAAGCCTGGGTGATTTCCTCACCAGAGGCATATCCGAGCGAAACCAGGCACTGCCCGACAGGTTTACCATCTTTGCGTGAGACACTGTTGGCCTCCGAGAGTTGCTCCAGGGATATCACCCCCCGGGTGAGGAGCAGGTCGGTAAAATCGCGCATGGGCTGGTCCATAGAAAGCCTCCAGCAAGAGCATGAGAAGACGAGTGTAGGGAGTGGTGACGGCAGGAGCGGTAGCGCCGACCGAGCCTCAAGTATATCGCAACCTGACTTGATAGAACAAACACGTTTCCCGAACTTTAGCCCCCTTTTTTCATCGGAGGGGTCTGCTGCGACTGTCGCGTTGGAAAAATCAGAGCCAAAGGGCGTCAGGGAGTTCATGAGGGCCGATTCTGAATTTCAAATGTCAGGGCACCCAATCCACGAAGCCCTTTATTTGCATCTTTGATCTCAGTGTCCAATTCCAGTGGGTTACTGAGCCGAATTCGAATGGGGCAGGGAGGGCTCCAACGTGGCGAGAGAAGAGAGGTGAGGGGCTTCCTGTCTTGGCGTATGTGCTCGAGTTTGTAAAAAGGTTGCAAAATGGTCGTCCTTCGAACCGAGGCGGGTTATAATCCTGTTCGCTTAAAACGTCTTTGTGGAAAACTTACCTTTATCGAATTCGCCTACGCATAGATTCCATGACAAGCAATTGCTTGAAAAGCTACGCTGGGTTGCAGCACATCTAGGGGCAATTATGTCACTTGAAGCACTAATCGGCGGTCTTACTCGCGCCGAGCAGATTGTCGCCATGGAGCTACTTTGGAAACGGTTGACGACAGAGGATTCCTCCGCTGAGCCACCGGAATGGCATCAAAGCGTTGTTGCCGAACGTGTGGCTGCAATCGAGTGCGGAGAGGAGGCCCTTTCTGATTGGGCTGACGCCAAACAAAGGCTTTCGGACCGCCTCCGATGAGAATCAAGATCTCCGCCGGTGCCGAACGAGACATTGCGGATGGGTGCGATTTTTACGACGACATCGATCCGTCCATTGCAACGCACTTCTATGACAGCATATCTGCTGACATTGATTCGCTGGTGCTATATGCTGGAGTTCACGCCAAGGCTAACGGATGGCACTATACTTTTGCGTCGCGCTTCCCGTTCGTAATCTGGTATGGGCTCATAGACGACCTCGTAACTGTCTACGCCGTGCTCGACGGCAGGCGTGATCCAAACCACAATTCAAAGGCGTTGAAGCGAAGGCGGTTACAAAACGAATGATTCGATAGCCTCGCGATGTAGAAGTAGGCGCATCATGTGATTGGTTGACTAGCATCAATCACACCAGAACCGTCCTTACGCATTCGCTAAGCACTACGATTCTTCATAATCTGAATTCAAAACCACAGGAGATTCCCATGCGATTTTTTACAGCCCTGCTTCTCTCTTTGATCGCGGTAACGAGCTCTTGTTTTGCTCAGGAAGAAAAGGACAACAAGCCTGCCGCCAACAGTAGCAACGGACTGGGGGACGTCTATATTGTCCATTTGACCGAGTTTCGCTTGAAGAAGCCGATGGACGAAAGCGTTTCGACGAACGAAATATTAAAGTCGTTGAGCGAAATGAAGGATAACGGAGAAGTGGAGGTTATCGAGACGATTCGACTCTCTGCGTTGCCGACCTACGAGAGCATGGTTCAGATTGGCAAGAAAGCGACGGTCACTGTTGGCGTCATGAGAGCGCCGGGCGGAGGACAAAATCGAACCATGCAGCAACAAGCGATTGGTACGATGGTTCGATTAACCGCAGAACCAGTCGACGGGAAAACGCGATTGAAGCTTTCATACGAGGCGTCTCGCTTTGAAGGCGAGGGCACCAACGAGAGCCCACCGGACACGAAGACATTCCAGATCAATACCACACTGCTTTTAGAACGATCCAAAACGGTTCTTGTGGGTGGATCCAGCGCAGACTCCTCGACCTTCTTAGCGGTGTCGATTCATTAAAAATCCCCGGCACACGCACACGCTGGCTTGGCTTTTATCGACGGTACCGAGTATGCCTCCGGGTAACTTTGAACCAAAGGGCCTTCTTCCGCTTTTATTGCTGCTTGACCAGTGGCGAACAGTTGTCGCTCAACTGTTTTTGAAGCTTGCAAAAGCTCTCTGTGTTTCAAAAAATTGCGTAGCTGGCGTCCGACATGACAATCAGAACCGTGCCAGCCATTTCGCAATCATGTAAAATCGTCATCAGCGTTGGGTGGCACCCAACGAGCTCCCCCACCAGCTAGCAGTTCCTGAACGGTGCCACTCACTAGGTGCCTGTTCCCCGGAACTGCCAAACAATGCATTCTTAACGATGGAATTGAAGATACTAAATCCCTATGAACCGACAATAACGTCTCCTATCTTCCGAGACGTCGCAAACGCCAGGATCAATTCCGTTAGTCGTATTTTTGTTTGGATTGGTCTGCTGGGTTCGCTGATTTACATTCCCACAGTGATTGTTTGCCTTGTGTCGCTTGTCGTTCATCTCGTCAGTCGTCCGACGAGCAATGCGACGATTTATGATTTGCTGGCGATTGCCTTGGCGACTGCAGTCAATTCGGCAATTCTTGCCCTTTGGTTGACGTTCATTGTCACGGCGCGACAAATCAGGCGAAGGATATACCGCGTGCGCCCCCGTGCTTTGTTGCTGGCCGTCGTTTTATCTCTCGGGTTCCCAGTCCTTACCATTCCGGGAATCATGTGCTTTCGTTGGCTCCGCCAGTTCTTTCACGATGGAGAACGTGAACCAAACAGGGATTAATTCCACCGACAACAAGGAGCTGCGACGCGCCGACAAAAGTCGTTTGTCCTTTCTTTGAGCCTGAGGCGCTAGCCGATTATTACAATACGAAAGAACTCGCCTAGCGCCTCAGGCTCACTTTGTCGGGCGCGCCGACGGCGGCTCTCAAACAGTGCCACTCACTGAGAGCTCCCTGTCGAAAAATGTGGGGCGAAAAATGGCTGGCGAAATGAGAACGTCGAACGACAGCGACGCGCCGACAAAAGTCGCTTGTCGTTTCTTTGAGCCTGAGGCGCTAGCCGATTTGGACAATGCGAAAAAACTCGGCTAGCGCCTCAGGCTCACTTTGTCGGGCACGGCGACGGCGACGCTCAAACGGCGCT
>Ga0247832_1007214_pt1 | contig 11738 bp, 13 predicted proteins | sample LaCruzMarch2015__10_FD_192407 | JGI IMG/M metagenome (GOLD analysis project Ga0247832, IMG submission 192407) | Freshwater microbial communities from meromictic Lake La Cruz, Castile-La Mancha, Spain - LaCruzMarch2015_4m | ecosystem: Environmental > Aquatic > Freshwater > Lake | place: Spain...
CCTAAAAAAATGACTTCTCTTTTTGTACTTTTACGTACGTGCTGAATAGGTCCTTGATCCAACGGACTCAATCGATAGGAATCACGACACGTTGGTAATCATAATAATAATAATTGCTAATATCAAATCATAAATCATGTCATCTCTGCTAGCCAAGGCAAGGGACAAGGTCTCGCGTCATCAGGATGAGAGGCGGGCCGGAGGACGGAGAAGTAATGACGACGAGGAGGAGTTTGGAGATCCTACAGGAGGACTCGGAAGAACAAATAATAATCGAACGGCCGCAACGACGTCGGACTATCAGCTTGAGATCAATGCTGCTGATAATAATGCAGCACTACTGCTACTCGACAAGAAAAAACAGCGTACGTGGTCCTTCCGTGGCGATCCAGAAGAGGCACATTACGCACAGCACCGTGCACCCTTCTCGACGCTCTTCGCTCTAGCGCAATGTATAATACTAACGGTAATGATGATCAAGTGTGGCATAGCCCCCCTGCGAATTAATCCAATGATCGGTCCCGGACCGGACGTGTTGGATTATTGGGGCGCGAAGAATGCGTATAAAATACTCGAGGGTGGCGAGACATATCGATTATTCACGCCCGTGTTTTTACATGCCGGTATAATACACCTAGTGGGCAATGTCATGGTACAAATTGATGCCGGTAATACATGGGAAAAAGAATGGGGTAGCGTAATTTGGTTATTAGTATACGTCGGATCGACACTGGGGAGTAGTATATTTAGTTGTTGTTTCATGCCGGACAATATCAGCGTCGGTAGCTCCGGTGCGGTCATGGGATTATTTGGGGCCAAATTTGCCGAAATTACATTACTATGTTGTGAAAAAGGCAAGACGCGACAGGAAAGATGGGCCAACACCATGCGCAATAGACAGGCGTGTCAAGTCATTGGTGGGATAATTATTGTAATGGCGATGAGTTTCATTCCATTCGTGGATTGGGCAGCACATGTAGGCGGAGTCGTTGCCGGGTGCGTTATCGGGATAGTATGCTTCTCATTCCAACTAGGCCGGCGGGATAGTATTGTTAGTTGGGTCTTTGTTGCACTTTGGTTCATTGTGGGTCTTGGGGGAGTGATTGCGTTATATTCGTGCATGTTGGTATACATGTATTCCGAGGTGGAGGTGAATCCAGACCTTAAGGATGTATGTGCTTACTATCAGCAATTCTTTGATGATTATGAATGTAATTGTCAGGTAGGTGGATAGCATGCATATATTCGGATTCATCACATTTGGTTGGGCGATTAGCGCCAAGATGGAGAATAAATTAGGAAGAGAGGCCCATTTGTTTACACTTTTTCCTTCTCGACAGTGTGGTTAATTGCGATTAAACTCTAGAAACAATTGTGGGCGGTTGTTCAAGATCCTGGACATAGAGATCTGCAGTGTGTTTGATTTACTCATTTCCCCCTGGAGTAGGGGGTCATGGTAATCGATTCAAGAGAAGTTGGTTTGATTGTTGGTGATAGGAGCTTCGCCGCGCATTGGCTAGTCTCTCCTCAACTGATGGTCCACCATGATGTTCGGTGGCCTCCAGTAAATCGAGTTGTCAAGGTGGCTCTATTCTTCATCCTTGCATTGGAATTGACTGACCTGTTCAAGTCTATTTTTTTCGCTACGAGTGATGGTGGAGGACTTGTTATAAATCATGTGCTAAAGCATGAAGACACAACAACTTCATCGCTAATGCAAAACTTTCCCCACTGTTTCCCCTCTACGATGACGAATTACACTAATTCGGTTACAGAGGAAGTTGTATCCGTCGCACAGTTTCTCAAGGTGTTGGATGTTGCCACATTTACTCTCCGAGACGACAACTCCCGTCGACATGATTCCTATAATCACATGTGCTTCATTATGAAGCCTAGATATAATTGTGCCTTGCCTCCTGGATTAACCAATAATAAGCATAGTGCTCAGGATTATATGTTTATTTACAAACACAAGGATGTTGACGAGGATGAGAATGTGAAACAACATTGTGACCTAGAGGAAGTCATTGACTGGCTTGGTGGTCCGACGGGAATCGGTCGTATACTCGCTCAACAATTTAGTATCGACAATGAATCGGCAACGCATCATCGTTATCGAGTGTTACTACAAGGTGACTCGCGATTAAGACAAGTTATCGAATCATTGATATGCCGATACCAAGACGAAGTCACCAATCTTACCTTGACATTCAATGCTCCAAATCTTAGTATAAATGCCATCAAGAAACTAAAAAAGAAACATCACGTCTCCTCCGCCAAACATATTTTACATCCAAATGAAATGGGTCGACCGAGAAATATTGGTTTTACAAATGATACCGATGGTCAACTTTTGGGCTACAACAAATTAGTAAGAAAAGGATGTCACAATCAAAATAGTAACGAAATGACCGATTTTTATTATCCTGGTGTTACAGTACCAACTTCTATTCCTGGGTGTAGTGATGACTTGCTTATGGTAGAGTTTGGTGTAATACGCTTCTACTACATTTTTCGACCACAATTTTACAGTGATGAGGCAGTATTTATTGCATACGAAAAACTAGGGTTGACGACTCGTATAGATCCTACAACTGGTAACGTGGAACTTGATGACAATATTGACGTATTACTTTGGAATGTGGACAATCCAACTGTAAGACTATTATCGGAGCATAGACAAAAATCATTGACATCGTACGATTGGGATGGTGTACATGAACATTTGAGAAAAGTTCAAATGGAATCCATCGGGACAGTTTATGGAGCAATTAATCCATATGTTGAAAAAGGACCACATCAACCAGATAAACTGCATGCTTGTTTGCCAGGATTCCCGGATGATATGGTTAACATAATGTTATTTTCTTTACTGGGTGGTCTAAACAGTCCAACGAATGCTACTCATGAGACATGACCTTGACCGAATATTAATCATGACCAAAACTTTCTCATAATTGTTTTACTGAAATGTTTAAGATTATCATCATCGTCTAAAAGATCATTCCCTTCAACCGTGTCACTTGTATTTGACGTAACTGCAAATTTGTTTGCAAGAAAAAGGCATTTTTCTCGACATATCTTGCTCACTGGAACACATCTGGTATTGCAGTTTGTAACTCGTGCAATGATGCAATGTGCACATCGGCCTCATTGCACTGGATCAAGGCACCAGAATCTCGATCATGTAGACCCACGAGGACTGTACGCCATCCCATCTCCTTCGCGGCTATAACATTCTTAATATTATCATCACAAAAGACACATAAACTTGGATCAGATACGTTAGCGGTAACCATGGCAGCGTGGAAGCTTGATCGTGAATGCTTAGTCTCAAAATTGCATGTCCGTGTATCTATGACTCCCCGAAATGGTAGATCAGAAATGCCAATGGCATTCATACATCGTTGTGCATGCTCCGAGGCGGATGCTGTAAATATATACATGGGACATGTGACCTTAGCCAACACATTGCGTAAATCATCGTCTCTATGAATGTCAGAGTAATCAATGTCATGCACCTCCTTGAGGAATGCCTCGGCACCAACTTCGTCGATAAGACACTCCGCCAGCAGTCCCTTAAGACATGTACCATGGACTTTGTACAGCTCATATGCTTGCTCAGTGCTGATCCCCAACTTGTTTTTGGTGTATGCACCGATTGAGGTGGTGATCTTATCGGCAGTCTTCCAATTGTTCTGATAGAGACAATCATCGCAGTCCAAAAAGAGTACTGGTTGACTTTCTTCTGATGTTGCAGCTAACGACCTACTTCTTGCCAATAGTACCTGCTGCATCGTCGCACGTGCGATTAATGGAGTTGCTGCATCCGGGTATGGCGATACGCAACTCATGTTTATCTCACACAACACGTAGGTATCAGTTCCATCTGCGTCCTTTGGCCCAAACATGAAATCTGCATCCCATATCACCGGGAGCATATCAGGTGTCAACCCCAACAAATCCATTAACTGCGGTATCCACTCATCCTCAAGTTTATGTTTAAGTGGTTGAAAGTCACAGGGTTCGTTACCCTCAGGATAGGGAGGATAGTACTGTCGTGGATGACAGTCCGGGAGGGGTGTATCTGGGTGTAAAGCATTAATGACCTGATGACCAAATCCACCCACTTTATCATGGACCATGTATGCACGTATCATCCCTTCGGACAATCGTGGTTGAAATGCTTGATCGATCATTTTACCATCCTCGCCATCAAAGCAACCGTGCTTTACATGTAAGTAATTGATGAATTCATCGAGTTGAATAATCTGTTCCACGGCGCCACGTTCAGCATGTCGGACATGAACCAGCATTGTTGCTAGACTTGTAGACGATTCAGCTTGTTGCACTTCCGTCTTCTTTTGATAAACGAGCCAAACGCCCGAACCACTTTGACCTCGATTGCGTTTCAGCACGCGGGCCTGTCCCTTAGCCAAACTCTTTCCTAGTTGGTCAGTCATTTGTTCCATTGTATTAAAAACGACTGTGTCCTCTAGTCCCCATTCCATTTGACGTGTCTTGAATAAAATCTCCTTTGTCCCCATCGTACGTATACTATCAGGATGAGCACTTACATATACACCCGCGTCACTGACTTTGCGAAGCATATTGTCGAGTACAGTACGATCATGTCCATCCTCAATGGGATTTACCCATACCAATGCAACATCAACGGCCAGTAACTGTTTGTATACATCATCAACGAAGGAAGGGTGGTAGATGCATGGTTCGGCATGTACGCCTAATTTGGAAAATTCATCGAATAGTGGTACAAAGCGGCCATTGCTGCTTTTTAATGTTATTGATTGATGACGAGATTCGGCATCGCCCGGATATACAATGGCGATCTTGATGCTCCGCTCTCCATGGACCTCGTCCACTTCTTCTTCCGACTTGGCAGCTAATAATGTCATTGTCCACAGGAGGAATACTAGAGTTAGTACTCTCACAGTCACGAGTCAGAACATCGGGCGGGAGAACTTCTTGGTCACACCGTGCTCTTTGTTGCTAAACAATGAAAGAACACTTGCCGTAATACGCGTTAGATATTGGAGAAGGAATATTGAATTCCTTCCAATGAGGGGTTTGAGGTGAAGAAATGATGAGTACCGCATAAACTGGCGAGTCCTAAAGAATTAAATTCAGTCGAATTTCATCACATTCAATGCACGGTGCCTGTGGTTCAGCTCATAAAAATACAACAGCACCAACAACAAACAATCAACATGTCGAAAAGGCCAACTCGATCCTCAAAAGGCGGAGATAGCATCACGAAGAATGACCATCTTTCAGCTTTGATGAAACAGCAAGCAGCTATGATGAAGCAGCAAGCAGCTCTGGCGAAGCAGCAAGCTGCTCTGGCGAAGAAGCAAGCAGCTCTGGCGAAAGAGATGGAAGAAATCAACGAAAGTATTAAGGGCTTGGTGATGGAAGAGACGACGTCGATGAGAGGTGAGTCACAAATCGTCCTGGATTCACCACTCATTCGTGTCAAGCACGAGGAGGAGGCAGTTGTCGACCTTACCTCACCGTCACCAAAGGTCAAGGTGGAGGACAATGCGACGCCTGATGACACGAAGGTTAAGCTTGAAGATGTCGAGGTTGAAAACGTCTGCACTCACACTACAGTGGCAAGTAATATCTTCACCACTCATAACGTAGCAAGGTCAAACGAAGTGGAAGAAGAGGAGGATGAAGTCCATGAAGAATTATTACGTAGGACTGCTGATCCTCTTCCATTAAAAGGAGGCGAACCATGGCAGGGTTTTTCGCCGAAAAAGACTAGGAGTATGATGCGTAACAAGAAGTCGCAGAAGATGTCACCAATTCAGTCGATGAGACAGGCTCTTAAGACGATACCTAGTAACAGACTACTTAGTCCGTTAAGGCGCGAGAGCACAGACTCGCGTCATACGCCTCCGAAAGCCAACAGCACCCTTCGTGATGCAGACCCAATCTGGCTTGCAGCTGAGAATACCACGATCGGAGATCTTATGCATCCTGTGGTTAAAGCCAAACTTTCCAATATACCTATTGATGGACAGCCAAGTGAGTCGGACAACTGTATTTATCATCTCAAGCTCTACCGCCGACATGATAATGGAAGGAGACAGCTTGTGATGTATGCTCCCGCGAGCGGCCAAGTGAAGCTTAACGTAATGATTGCATCTATGTATAATTTGGAATTCACGATCGTCAGAAGAAAGTTGAAAGACGTCGGTGTGATTTCCTTCATTTCAATGGTCAGAACTGGAGTCCTTGAACAATTTAAGTTGAGAGTGAATCGGAATGATGTGTACAAACTCTATTTGAAGTTGGTTGAGCTTGGAGCACATGAAAAAATTACGGCATAAAACGCCTCGTGTTGAGAGTAGATTATTTGTTAGATTGATTTTGAGTGTAGTGACTGAATAGAGCTATGTATTATATTAAGGACGATTCTTCATTAGATTAGTACCCTTTTGCTTGACAGTGTGAATACTCCAACAATAAAGCAACAAGCTATGTCAAAGTTAAAAATCCTATTTGGTAGCACCTGAGCTATTTTACCAGATTTTAACCATGATGAATGGTTGCCACCCAAACCTCCCTCCCCCCAATATCTACACCCTCTTCTCATTAACTTCTTCCACGGCGGTCGACTTATCCTTCTCGTCCTCGGCGGCCAAAGATTCGACCATAAAACTATCATTAGTATAAATGCACATTTCAGATGCAATCTTCATCGCCTTCTTGGCCACATCCTCGGCACTTAGTTCAGGTATATCCATTAATGCACGTGCTGCCGCCATGGCAAAGTTACTCCCACTTCCCACGCCCAATACACCATCATGACTTTCTAATACGTCACCATTACCAGTAATTTCAAAGGATGCCTTTTTGTCGCACACTAATAGTGATGCCTCTAACCGACGTAGGTACTTGTCGGTTCGCCATCCTTTCGCAAGCTCCACACAGCTTCGTGCCAATTGTCCCGGATGTTCATCTAGCTTCCCCTCGAGGCGTTCGAGTAATGTGAATGCATCCGCCGTGGCACCGGCAAAGCCAACGATAGTATCCGACGCTCCATCGTCGGCATCCACATCGATGACTTTTCCCTCGAGGGGATCCCCGCCGGCATTGGCCTTCACTGCCTTGGATTTTATCCGACGTATCTTCTTGGCATTGGGCTTAACTATCACCGACCCCATGGAGACCATCCCGTCGCCCATCATGCATACGCGTCCATTCTTACGCACGCATACGATGGTCGTGCCGTGCCATGATGTATTGGGCGAACGAAGTGGCGCACTAACCGAGATGCACCGTCGTGATGGTGATGATGATGATGGTGTTAACGATGATGGTGTGGGTGATAGCCATGACGATGATGAGACAATGCCCACGGCGGTGGGAAGAGAATGACCACCCCGGATGGCGGTTCGCAGAGTGAGGCTCGCAAGCGTGTTCATTGTCATAGTGTAGGTAGATTACAGATCTGCGCTGGACCCGGATGGAGGGAGAGGAGGCCGGGCCCGCCTTGTCACGTAGGCAAGACGCGGCACGCGGCAGCGTTTCGAGCTTGGTGATGTGTTAGTTTGTTCAGCGTTGTCTTTCCAGGTTAATGGCGAATCACTACGACGTCCTAGGTGTGTCCAGGTCAGCTACCGCCGACGAGATCAAGTCGGCATATCGAAAACGTATGTTCATTTGCATTGTTTACTCTTGATTTTTCAATTAATTCGTGATGGACTCTTATCTACATCATCCATTTTGTTTCCATTATTTATCCTCGGCCAAAGTGTGCATGCAAACACACCCAGATGTCGCCAACAATAATAATACAACAAAGCATGCGTCCGACGACAATGCCACCAAATTCAAACGTATATCCGAAGCTTACTCGATACTAGGGAATGTAAAGGAACGAAAGTTGTATGACTTTGAACAATTCAGCGAGGGGGGGATACGAGAACGTATCCTGCGCAATAGAAAGAATGCAGCAGCAGCAGCTGAGACAAGGGGTGGTGCTGGGATGGGACCTGGACTTATGCTACCCCGAAATTTACTCATTGGTAGTATACTCGGGATAGCAGGTGTGACCATATATAGAACAATAATGCCAACATCCAAAGAAGAACGAGAGTTTGATGACGGTGTGGCAAAGAAAACGGGTCATAAACGACTTGTGCAGGCGTGGAAAAATCCAACAACTGGTCGATGGGAAACGCCAAGACCATGGGATCCAATATATCAACAATTACAACCTACATTGCAGTTGGTCCCTAGGGAGGAAGTGGATGGCAATGTCGGCAGTAATAATAAGAACAACATCAATAACAAGAGGTGATGTATAGTTGACTTTTTGCGACGAGTTACTCGAAGAAAGGCACTTCAATCTCTTTTCGGTGTTGCGAATCATCTGTGATGAATGTTTCTCACAAAGTGGGGTTGCAATCCGAACATGAATCTGCCTGGTATGTTGATACATTATGCTACGTTATGTGTATGACACCGAAAATGATGATAGGCACGTAGAGAGAGAGTCATCGTCTTGGTGTCGTGTGCAAAGTAGGCAAGTCAAATACTGCTGCTGAAACTGAATTGGGTCCAATGACGAGGCGTTGAATTTGAATGAGGAAAATGATTTGATAACCGAGTCTTTTATTTAGTTTCTACAAGGAGTGTCATGTTGCTGCATTTGTTCTGGTCGCCAAAGCAAACGAAACGAGTGAATACAAAGCAACACTTGTTTAGTTCGTGATGCCGATTCGTGGCTCTCCTCACTGTTATTGAGTTACGTTCATGCTAACGTTAACACTAGATTTGCATAATGATTCCGCATATTACTAAATCTCCCTGCTGCAAAAGTGAACGGCCTACCGCCAGAAGATGGCGAGGGTGGCAAAAAGTAAAATTTCTATTCCAACTCCGGGAATTATCCAAAACCAACCTGCCCAAGGAGTACCTCTCACTGCACCAACGATTCCACCAACTACCATGCAGCCTGACGCCACAACGCCCACATATGTAGCTGTAATTGCAATTGACGTTCCCGAGTCAGACATCATCAAATTGGGCATCAAGGTAATCAACCCGAGGATAAAACCGACGCTCACCACTGCAATTCGATTAACTGCATTAACTATTCTTTTTACCAACACAATTCGATTAGGTATTCTCGCGGTCTCAGCTGCATCCACATCTATTACACCCTCAGCGATTGATAACGATGTGGTGGGCGTCGCCCGGGGCTCCAGGGTCGAATACATCGATTTCAATCACGCAAGCGAACTCGTTGAGGTCCCGCCAAATTGCCCCTTCAAACTCCTCCTCATGACGCCTCATCTTCCGACGGTGATGGCATTGCTGGCGCTATGTCCCAGCCAACATAATGTCGCCAACGCATACGCTGCTATCGGCCATCGGCGAGCAGCCTTCGTCGGTGCACCGTCCTCGTCGTTTCATTGTTGTACGAGAACTCGACCATTTAATAAAGTACTATTTGCATCTCACGCGTCATCGATGAGATGTTTTGCCCGACGGAGAAATAGCGATGAGTACGACGACGACAGCACAGACGAGGACTATGACGACCGTTATGACGAAGATGAAGATTACGATGACGATTATCAGCGCAGACGACAACAAAGACGACGACGACGACGTGACGATTTGGGCACACCCTCTCTCACTGGCTCCTCGCCCGATGATACCTCGCTACTAATCCCCAGTGCCTTCGGACGAGGTGACTCATCAACATTTAGCCTACGTTTACCTCCGTCTGTATCAGCCTCCTTACTCGCGGGCGTATTCGTACTCGGGATAGGGACGGGCGTGACGGTGGATAGTCAAATCAATACCAATCCACGAGACTTGGCCTCACGTGATGCCGTGGATAAGAATGCACCCAATCCAACACTTTGTACTACCTACGGTGCGTCGGCGATGGCATTCGATCAACGTGTATTTGTTAGTTTTAATCCATTCAACGTATACGTTGCACAAGCCGATGTGAAGCCAGCATGCGTACTACGGCCATCGAACGTGGTACCTATATTAAAAGAACGAAAACTATTAAATGATGATGAAATACGATCCTGTAAAATGAATATGAATACATGGGCATTCGTCGGTGACTTAAATGATCAACCACAATTAAGCTGTGTATATAAAAGTGAGGATGCGCAGAATGAATTTTTAGATGATCCAAAACGTGGGATTGGTGAAGATTACATGGACGATGATTTACGTAAAATGAGAGAAAGTAATAGTGGCGGCAGTGGCGGTAGTAGCGGTGGGGGGTTCAAGAAGATGGTAAAGGATACATTAACGGAGGGACAGAAACGTACAATATTAGAAATGGGTACAAAGACTATGGATGGTTCGTGATATCTACACAACAACAACAAAACATCTCTCTCACTTCTAGTGGGGGGGGTACAGGTTTTTTAGTCTACAGTATATTATAGTTTATTATGTCCGGATAAAAAACATTATTTATGAAATTGTTTTATGTGTCAAGTGAACTTATCACGTATTTGTTTTGTCTACAAGTTACACACACCACACTTGTTGACTGCAATGTCCCCCCCCCCTTTTTTTATGCAATAGATAACTTACTATTATTTATCATGATGTACTCTGTCCCAAATTTGTTCAAAGAATAGCTTCCTTCCACCGAAAATTGTGACTCTTCTTGAACTGTCTTCTTCCTGGTTTTCAAGTTGTGAAATGATAGTCTGGGCAACAGAAGGAACAAATACATTATTGATTTGTACATAACGGAGTTTTGTGCACTTTGTGATAATTGAATCTTACCTTGATATTACTCGGAATAAAATAACATCTACTTGTAATATGCTTCACCACAGTCTTTGATGTTGTTGTTTGTGCAAGACTTCTAATTGAATCGGGAAAGTATCGACCACCGTACCCTGGTCCAACGTTTGTATCATAACAATGGCGACAACATAATCCCACAAAACCAATAGGTCGTTCACGATATGAACCAACTTGATCTTTCACCTCCAATCTACATGATATTAGTTGAGCATATGCAAGGAACATACAATCTGGTACAAATTCGGTAATAGTGGTTTATATTGCTGTAGTATTTTAGGCTGCTGTGGCACCCTATTTTTCATTGTGTTGCTATTGTTGCTATCATTGATTGTCATACTACTTTTGTCCTTATTGTAGTACAACTTATCATTAGTGCCGTCATTGTAGTCGTATTTATTATTGTAGCCGCTGAGGGATGACTTATTATCATTCATGTTGCTATAGTTACTGCTCGTCATGCTACCTTTGTCCACGACGTTGGAATACAACATATTAGTGTCAATGCAGTCGTAATTATTATTGCAGCTGGGGGAGGATGACTTCTGCTTCTCAAATGCTACATGATGATCCCCAACGTTACCAACACCCAGTATTTCCTTACGTAATACAACTTCTAACCGTTGCGTAAATTGTTGTATTGACATACCATTATTTATTACTGCCAATTTACATCGTTGTAATAATGTATTTTCCAGCATACTTCTTTTACTCGCAATGATACTATCGTAATAATCCGATCCACTACCACTACCCCAGGCATTATTCATGGCAGAAATAAATGTTGTAAAGCTGCCTTGGCAAAATTCTCAAAAAGATACTTTGTCTCCGCTTTTGGTGGTTGCTGCTGCTGCTTTGATATCAAATGAACGCCATCTCCTCTACTGGTTACGACTGCAGAAGATGCCTCGTCC
>Ga0247832_1007223_pt1 | contig 11722 bp, 9 predicted proteins | sample LaCruzMarch2015__10_FD_192407 | JGI IMG/M metagenome (GOLD analysis project Ga0247832, IMG submission 192407) | Freshwater microbial communities from meromictic Lake La Cruz, Castile-La Mancha, Spain - LaCruzMarch2015_4m | ecosystem: Environmental > Aquatic > Freshwater > Lake | place: Spain...
TGGATTGGATCATCGCCGCGCAGACCCTGGAACAAGCGTTTCAGAAGGCAGAGCTGGCTCGCATCGACACTCAGGACAAGGCGCTGGATGTGCTGCTCGGCAAAGCCAAGGAGGCGATCACAGCCATGCAGAAAGTGCTGCCAGAGAAGCAGAAAGCCGTCATGCCAACCACCGATGCCAAGGCCGCCGCACAGAAGGTCGTCAACGATGTGGCGGCCCTCATTGCCAAGGTCCCAGGGGGCAAGCCTGATGCGGTTCAGACCAAGCAATTGAAGGACGCTCAAGAGAAGCTGCAAGCCATGATCATGTCGGAGGTGTCAGCCCTCGCAGCTGTGTCCGCAGCGCAGAGCAATGTGAAGGATGCCGAAGACGATGTGAAACGCATTACGGAGTCGAAAGCCAAGAATGCCAAGCTCATCGTGGCCGCAAATGCCGTCATCGCAGCGGCAAAGAGCAAGCAGGATAAGGCGACGGCTGACCTCGCTGCCGCGAAGCTCGCAGTTACGAAGATGACTGCGAAGCCCATCGCTGTGGCCTTCTCAGCTGACGCGCAGCGTGTCGCCGCCTTGTCTGAGGACACTACGCTGAATGTCTGGGCCGTCGCATCGGGCACGCCGATCGAGCAAGTGAGTGGCACCTTCGCACCGACCACGCTCACAGCCAACATGGATGGCACCTTCACGGCTAGCCGAACGATGAGCCTCTCCACAGGCACTGCGCCACATTGGGTGCTGGAGCGCACACTCAATGGGAAGGGCTTGTTCGCTGACCGAGTGAATGCAGTGCGTTTCAGCCCGGATGGCAAGTCGTTGGCCACAGGCGGCGGTGAGCTGTCGCGGGCAGGGGATATCGTGCTGTTTGATGTCGCCAGTGGCAAGGCGATGCAGACCTGGAAAGAGCGTCACACGGACACGGTGTTGTGTCTTGATTTCTCGCCCGATGGCAAGCTGCTTGCCTCTGGTGCCGCCGACAAAATCGCGCGGGTGATCAATGTCGCCACCGGCAAGCAAGTGAACCTTTTGGAAGGGCACACGCATCATGTTATGGGCGTAGCGTTTCGTGCTGATGGTCGCGTGCTTGCCACAGCTGGGGCAGATGGCGTGGTGCTGTCGTGGGACATGATCCTGGGCGAGCGAAAGAAGAAGATCGAGGGCTGGGCCAAGGAGGTGACTTCATTACAGTTCATCGGTGCTACGAATCAAATCGTCACGTCTGCGGGTGATAATCGCGTCCGCATCGTCACCGATGACGGGGCCGAGGTGCGTAGCATGGCGAATCTTCCCGACTTCATGCAAGCCAGTGCGAGTACACCGAATGGCCGCACAGTCATCGGCGGTGGCGAAGACAGCCTGCTGCGCGTCTGGGACGGTGCGGGGAAAGAGTTGGCAGTGTTTGGTGCGAAGTAATTCTTTGCACTCGCCTCAGCCTTGCCACACTCCGCCATGGACTTGCATCTCAACGGTCAGAACGTCGCCGTCATTGGTTCCTCGAATGGCATTGGCCGCGCGATTGCGGCAGGCTTTATCAGCGAAGGCTGCCATGTTTACGGCTTTGACCGAGTCCCGTGTGAAGGCATCGCGACTACCGTTGGCGACGTGACCTGCTACGACCAAGTCAAAGCCTTCGTGGCGGGTTTCGAGTCCATTGACCATGTCTTTTTTTGCGTAGGCGTAGGCTCGGGCAAGTTTGGATTTCCCTTTTGGAATCTCGAGCCGAGTGACTGGCTTCGTGTGCTGGAGATCAACCTTGTCGGGGCAGTCAATGTCGCTCACGCCTTCGCGGAAAAGCTCATCGCCCGTGGTCAGGGATCCATGCTGTTCTTGGTCTCCGTCGCTGGACAGATCGGCTCGCAGACGGACCCGCCCTACAGCGCAGCCAAGGCGGGGTTGATCAACTTCACGCAGTGCGCCGCGAAGGACTTCGCGCCGTATGGCGTCCGCGTGAATGCCTTGTCGCCTGGTATGGTCCAGACGAGCTTGAACCAAGCCGTATGGGCAGCGAGTCAAGCTAAGTTGCCCGAGTCGCAGCGCCTGACTTATGAAGCGTGGGCCAATGAAAAGATTTGCAAAGTATCGCCGCTCGGCCGCTGGCAAATGCCGCAAGAATACGCGGCCATGGCTACCTTCCTCGCCTCTGATCATGCGAAGAATTTGACCGGTCAGACCATCAACATTGATGGCGGTCAGGTCATGCATTCCTGATCGAAAGATCCATCACTCATACATGTGGAACAGGCCCGAGTGATCCAAGTCACCGTGGCCTTTCTCATGCACAAACGTTTCCCACTGTTGCAATGAGTTGCGCAGGGTGGGGGAATCAAGTCCCACCGACTCGGCCAGCTCGCACATCAGTCGCACGTCCTTCAGTTGCAACGTGGACCGGCCCCCCGGGGCGAAGTCGCGGCGCACCATGCGGTCGCCATGCAGATCGAGAATGCGGCTCTCTGCAAAGCCGCCGAGCAGCGCCTTGCGAACCAGGGCTGAATCCACCCCCGACAGCTCCGCCATGCGCAGCGCCTGCGCCACGGCATCAATGGTCTGCGCGACGATCAATTGGTTCGCCAGCTTGGTCACTTGGCCACTGCCGCTGGGCCCCATATGGTTGATGTTTTTGCCCACCACGTTGAAGAGGGGCAGCGCGCGTTGGAAGTTTGGTTCACTGCCACCGGCCATGATGGTCAGGCTCGCAGCCTCGGCCCCCACTTGTCCACCCGATACGGGGGCATCCACCCAGTTCACCCGTTGAGCAAAGCCCTTCGTCTGCGGCACGCCCGTGGTGCCGAAGTCGATGATCAAGGCATTCTCGTGCAGCCCTTCGATGAGCCCTCCCGCACCAAAGACGACCTGCTCGACCACGTCAGTCATTGTGAGGTTGATGCAGATGATTCCCGCGCCGATCTCGCTGGCGAGTTCGGGCAAGCTCGCGGCCCGTTTCATGCCAAGGGCTACCGCGGCCTCAGCCGGTAAGGCATTGCGATTCCACACCAGCACTTCGGCTCCCGCCTCATGCAAATGCCGTGCATTGGCCCGGCCCATGTTGCCCAGGCCGACGAATCCGATTTTGTGTCCCAGTAGAGGTTTGCTCATGTCTATGAGCGCAATGCACAACAGGGCTGGGCTCTTTGCAAATCAGGCTTCCGGCAGACTGCTTTTTTCATTCCCTTGCGCGCTTGAGTTTGATCGTCTCTCAGTGCTCTATCCATGCCTTCTCTTTCCCCGCCTGCCGATTACCTAAGCATCAAGCAGGTAAGCAGTTTTGATGAGTTGCTGACGACGCCGTTTCAAGATGGCATCAATGCCCTTTGCTGGCCGCGCATGTTGGTGGGTGATTTCGGCGAGGTCGCGACCGCTTTGAATGCGGCGGTGGGCATCACCAATCTTGATGAGGCGGCGTTGCGTCGCCTTCCTCTCAGTTCTGCTGGGAAGCTAGCGGTGGAGGCGATGCTGGCTGACCAGCGGCTTCTACGAGAGCACGGGCTGGACCCCGTGCTGGATGTCATCAATGGCTACCCACCGAATGACGAGCCAGGACCTGTGCGCACGGATGTCTGTTCCTTTCATGCGGACAGCGCCACGGCAGAGGCTGACACTTGGCTGTGCACCTATCATGGGGCGTCCAGTGAGGGGTTGCGCAATGACGAGGCCATGGCGCGGGTGGGCATTCCCGAGACGCGCGCCGAGTTGCTGCGGCTGTTCGGCGGGGCGGATGACGAATCCTTCCGCGACTATCTGAACGAGCACTGCTACGACCTGCACTACGCCGCCCTGCCACAGGCGCGGCCCTTTGTTTTTGGTCAGTTCAACCTCTGGCGCATCGCAGTCGATTATCCGGGTAGTCCCGTGCCGCCGTGCATTCATCGTGCGCCTGATCCGGTGCCGGGCCAACCGCCGCGTTTGCTGCTGATCGCTTGATGTGGGGAGGCTGGGCGGTCCAGCCCCCAGGCGTTGGCTTACCAAAGATAGCGCTGGCGGAAGGTCGGCTCATGCCGTTGCGACATGCCAATCATGCAGCCCAGAGCCATGCCGAGAGCGAGGGCACCGACGATCACGGGCAGGGGATGCTGGTGCACGTAGTCATTGGATTGGGCAATCGCGACCTCAGTCTTGGCGGTGACGGTCTTGCAGGTGTCCTTCACCGCGTCGGTGGCATTTTGCGCGGCGTCGCGAGTGGCCTCGATGGCGTGTTGGGCATACTCCTTGCCGTGGGCGAGGCTGTCCTTCGCGTCCGAGGAAATCGTTTGGTAAAGATCCTTGGCGGCGTTGGTCGCGCGCTGGGCTGCTTCCTTGGTGATCGCGGTGATTTGATTGCCTGTGGGCATGGTCAGGGTGTCGGTGCTCATGGGGTTGGAACGCTGTCGGGGTGGTTTGAGGGGCGCTTGTGCACTTGCGGTTTCAGGGAGGCAGATTACCGGCAGCGGGCAATCTTCGCCATGGGGTGAAACACCACCATTGCACCGGGGCGCTGTCCCGGCATGATGCCGATCCCTTCACCTTTCCTCACACCCATCCATGAAAGTCATCATCACCGGCGGCGGCGGTTTCCTTGGTTCTCAGCTCTGTCAGCAACTGCTGCTGCGCGGTGCTCTTACAGGGCCCTCAGGCGGGCCTGAAAAGATCGAGCAAATCGTGCTGCTGGACGCGCATTTCCATCTGCCTGCGTCAGACGCGCGGGTGGTGCAGATGAAGGGGGACATCGGTGATCGCGACACCGTATTCAGCGCGGTCGGTGGTGCGGCGGCGACCTCCATCTTCCACCTTGCCTCCATGGTCAGTGGCGAATGTGAAGAGCGCTTCGACGACGCGCTGCGCGTGAACTTGGATGGTGCTCGCCATGTCTTCGAGGCCGCGCGTGCATCGGCTGGCAGACCCCGCGTGGTCTTTGCCAGTAGCATCGCGTGCTTTGGTGGCGAGGCCATGCAGGACCCGAACACGGATCGCACGAAGTTAACACCCCAGACCACGTATGGCATGACCAAGGCCATCTGCGAGTTGCTGTTGAATGACTACTCGCGGAAAGGCTTTTTCGACGGTCGCAGCGTGCGGTTGCCAACCGTCATCGTGCGCCCTGGCAAGCCGAATGCGGCCGCCTCGAGCTGGGCCAGCGGCATGTTCCGTGAGCCGCTGAATGGCGAGACCTGCGCCCTGCCGATCCGCCGTGATCAATGCCACCCGATGACCGGCTATCGCACGGTGATCGACTCCTTCATCGCTCTGCACGAGGTGCCCGAAAGCCAACTGCGCGATGACCGCGCCTTTGTCCTGCCAGCGCATCGTGTCACGCCCCACCTTGCGGAAGCCGTGATCCAGCAAGTCGCCGAGGAGCAGGGGCTGAAGCTCGGTCCCATCGCCGATGCCTTCGACGCCCGCATCCAAGGCATCGTCAGCAACTGGCCCGTCAGCGTCGATGGAGGACGAGCGGTCGCCTTGGGCCTGCCCCAGCCGCCTGCCTTGAAGGTCATTGTGGAGCAGTATCTGGAGGATTTCGGACCAAAGTAAGGTGGTCCGTGACGGCCCGATTTCCTCCTTCGGCAGGGAGCCTTCGCCACGGGACTGCTTATCCCAGGTGCAGATGATAGCGAGCACCCTTGAGTTCGCCAGTTTGGTACAGCGCGCCTTTGGCGACGAGGTCTTGCAAATCACGTGTGGCCGTGGCTCGCGAAGCGCCCGTGATCGCGATGTAGTTTTTCGCACTCAGCCCGCCCTCGAAGCCTGTCGGGCCTTCGCACATCAGCCTTGTAATGGCCTTCTCTTGGCGTTCGTTGAACTGGTCGCGCAGGCGGTCGTAGAACCTTGCTTTGGCGATGATGAAATCTACCAAGCTTTGCGCCTCAGCCTGGGCGGCAAGGATCGTGGTGGCGAAGTAAACCAGCCACTCAGTGATCTCATTGCTCCTGCTGCTGCGCTCCAGTTGGTCGTAGTAGGACTTGCGGGCACGATGGATTGTCAGCGACAAGGCTGTGAGCGTGGGCTGACCGAGCCCTTCGGAGAGCGCTTTCTCGGCAACGGCGCGACCGATGCGGCCATTGCCAGCCTCGAACGGATGAATGCTGACGAAATACAAGTGGGCGATGCCTGCACGAGTCAGGGGCGGCAGTGGCGTTTTGCCTGCGGGGGCCGTGCGTGTGAACCACTGGATAAACCCAAGCATCTCGTGGGGCACTGACGTTGAGGGCGGCCTTCAAAGTGAACCTTCGGCTCATGAAGCGGCCCGGAGACGATCTGCATCAATTGCGGATCAGTGCGGTAGCTGCCGACGTCTTGCAGATCGCGCCTGCTGTTCATCAGCAGCCGATGCCAGTGGTGGAGCAGCTCTTCCGAGAGCGGCGTGTCGAACTGCCGGTAAAGCTACGCCATCATCTGCGCGATCCCTTGTTCGGCAGGTGGGATGCGGCGGTGATCGGTGGCCAGTCCTAAGTTGCTATGGATGGAGGATTGTAGGCTCTCGCGGTTCAGCATCTCCCCCTCGATCTCCGAAGTATAGAGCGCCTCATCGCAAATGAGTTCCACCGCGAGCTGCTGCTGGTCGGCATCGCCGACATGCCGGACCGCCCCGGTAAAGACCCCGGACTGCCGCATGAACTGAGCCTCCAACCCTGCCAGCCTTCGGCTGTCATAGCTGAATGCCGGCCAGTCCGGTTGCTGCCAGTTCCAAGGATTTGCTACCGCCATGATTCAAATCCTGCTTTTTATTACTCAGCAATCTGGCTGAATGTGAGGCATAAATCCAGATTTATAACTCATTGCGAAGCCGACCGGCATTTGATCTGGGCGGTGGTTAGCAGGTTGGACGTTGGGGATGTGTTTCAAGTGCTTAGTTTCCAATTGGGATTGTGGCATCGCCGGCAAGGTTGAAGGGTGCTGACTAAACTTCTTGTTCATGCCAGCGATAATGGGCAAAACTCTTGCGAAAAATCGGAGCATTCCCAACTCGGGCACATGACAATCAAAAGGCCCGGCATCCCACTCTGAGAAGATGATCTCCAGCAGTTTGAGAGCCGTCACAAGCTCCAGCTCCCAGATGACTACCGAGCTTACATGCTCACCTACAATGGCGATATGCCTTGGATGGTGTATTTCCAGTCGCCCAATGGAAAGAATGATGACTGAACGCAATTCCATTCAATCGGCTGTAATCATCCTTATGATCTCGACAATCAGTGCCGATGCCATGACTGGCCAGCGGCTTATGGAGAGGGGACCATCGTGATTGGGCGCGATTCAGCGGGTTCTCAGTTCCTGATGGCGACTAAAGGTAAGGAAGCTGGCAGCATCTACTTCCTGAACCGCGAACCCACGCTGCGCCCCAAGGGGCGAGTGGCACGCATCGCTTCCTCTTTCTCTGAGATGATGGACAACCTCACGCCTTCGTTTCCAGACGAGGAAGAGTGAATCAAGGCTGAGAGGTGATCTTCCTTTGTTTTCCGTTGCGGCCTGGAGTGCCTGCGCTCCTTTGCGCGGGCTCGAAAGAACTCTCTCTAGGCTCTCGTTCCATCCGCGCTTCTCACATTCCATGACTGCATCTACCCTCCGCACCTCACTGGCGCTCGTGCTCGGCACGGGCATTCTCTCGGCTGAAATCAAACCTGGCGAATGGGCGGCGTTTCGCGGTCCGAACAACGGCACCACGGCGGCTCCGAAGGCGGTGCGCGACTGGAAGCGGGTGCAGGTGAAGAAGCTGTGGAAGCAGGACACGCCGAAGGGCTTCAGCTCTTTTGCCGTGGCAGGTGGCAAGGCCTTCACGATCATCATGGACGAGGTGGACGGCAACACGACCGAGGTGCTGGTGGCACTGGACGTAAAGAGCGGCAAGAAGGCCTGGTCCGCCCCACTGACGGTCATTTCCAAATACACGGGCGGTGGTGACTCCGGCACGCCGGACAACAAGGGCGGCGACGGCCCGCGCTCGACGCCCGTCGTCGATGGCTCGCTGGTCTATGCCATTGATGCGAATTTGGGCGTGTTCTGCTTCGACGCAGCGACGGGCAAGGCGGTGTGGAATCGCGATGTGCTAAAGGATCATGCCGGTGTGCAGATCAAGTGGGAGAACGCCGCCTCGCCTTTGATCGATGGCGATGTACTGATGCTCTGCGGCGGTGGTCCTGGCCAGGCGCTGCTGGGCCTGAACAAGACGACGGGCGAGGTGATCTGGAAGGGTGAAGACGACAAGATGACGCACGCGACGCCGATCCTGGCGGACATCCATGGCGTGCATCAGGCCATCTTCTTCACCCAGACCGGTCTGGTCGGCGTGACGCCTGCCACGGGCAAGGTGCTGTGGCGCGCGGCCTTCCCCTACAAGGTGAGCACAGCGGCTTCGCCGGTGGTGTATGAAGACATCGTTTACTGCTCGGCTGGTTATGGCGTGGGCGCTGGGGCTTTCAAGATCAGTAAGAGCGGTGATGCGCTGAGCGCCGAGCCGCTGTGGCGCCGTGAGAACGAGTGCTTCAATCACTGGAGCACGCCGGTGGTGAAGGACGGCTACCTGTATGGCATGTTCAGCTTCAAGGAATACGGCGCTGGCCCGCTGGCCTGCGTGGACATCCGCACTGGCAAGGACATTTGGAAGGAAGCGGGCTTCGGCCCTGGCCAGGTGATCATCGCCGACAAGACGATCATCGCGCTGAGCGACAAGGGCGAAGTCGTCTTTGTCGAAGCTTCCCCCGAGAAATACACCGAGCTGAAGCGCGACGACTTGCTGGACGGCAAGGTCTGGAGCTACCCCGTGCTGGCCTATGATCATCTGTTCGCTCGCAGCACGGTCGAAGGTGGTTGCTGGGAACTGAGGTAGTCTGAGTTAATCTTCGTTTTGGCAAGGCCTCCGTGGGTGATCCTGCGGGGGCCTTTTTGTTGATGGTCGTGCTCATCGGCGGTTAGAAACCTCTGATTGCGAACGTCAGCACTGAAACTATTTTCGTGGTGTGCCTTCTGCTCTTCGAATAGGTCCCTACCGATTCTTTTTCTATGCGAATGATCGCGGCGAACCTGCGCATGTTCATGTCCAGCGCGATGGCAAGATTGCCAAGTTCTGGATTGAACCGGTGCGCATGGACAGGAGTGGTCGTTTTCGACCGAATGAATTGCTCGACATTCAGCGAACCATCGAGCAGAACCAAACAAAGCTACTGACTGCCTGGAATGACTACTTTAACGCTTGATTCAGCCTTGTGTATCCAAGGGGTCGAAGTGACAGACTCGACGCTGATGGTCGAACTGTCGGATGGCAGGACACTGACCACGCCTCTGGTTTGGTATCCTCGGCTGATTCATGCGACTCCGGCGGAGCGAGACCATTGGGAACTTATAGGGGACGGTGAAGGTATCCACTGGCCTGATTTGGATGAGGATCTGAGCCTGGAGGGCATGATCTGCGCCAGGCCATCGGGTGAATCGCAGAAGTCTTTTCAGACTTGGCTTTCGAAGCGTCAGTAGCTTTTCAGCTCATCATGATCTCGCTACTCGCCGCTGCCCATGCCATGCCCAATCCGTGGATGGTGCTTCCCTTCGTCGTGCTGCTGCTGTGCATTGCTTTGATGCCGTTGTTTGCTTCGCACTTCTGGGAGCATCACTATCCGAAGGTGGCCATCGGGCTTGGCTGGATCACTGCCTGCTATTACATCTTTGGGCTCGGCGAGACGACACCGCTGGTTCACGCAGCGGAGGAATACATCAGCTTCATGGCGCTGGTCGGCTCGCTCTATGTGATCAGCGGCGGCATCAAGATCCGAGTCAAAGGCGAGGCCACGCCTTGGGTCAACGTGGCCTTCCTCGCGACGGGGGCGGTGCTGGCGAATATCATCGGCACCACGGGGGCGTCCATGCTCCTGATTCGTCCGTGGATTCGGATGAACAAGTATCGCATCACGGGTTTGCACATCGTGTTCTTCATCTTCATCGTCAGCAATTGCGGAGGCTGCCTGACACCGATTGGCGACCCGCCGCTGTTCATTGGTTTCCTGCGCGGCGTGCCCTTCTGGTGGGTGCTGGAGCATTGCTGGCCCGCGTGGCTGCTGACCGTGTCGCTGCTGCTGGCGGTGTTCCTCGTGCTGGATTGGCGTAACTTCATGCGTGCGCCGAAACCGGTGCGTGACAAGGAGACCGCGCATGAGACGTGGATGTTCCGTGGGTTGCCGAACCTGGTCTTCCTCGCCGTCGTCCTAGGCGCGGTGTTCATTGATCCCAAGCACAAGGTCGGTGTGGTGACCGTGTCGGCCATGCTCATGATCGCGGCGGCAGCGGTCTCCTACTTCACCACGAAGAAGGATGTGCACGAGGCGAACGACTTCAATTTCCACCCCGTGCAGGAGGTGGGCTACCTGTTCATCGGCATCTTCCTGACCATGCTCCCCGCGCTGGCCATTCTGCAAAGTGGCACGGTCATTTCGCTCAACAGCCCGTTGCAATACTACTTCGCCACGGGGGCGCTTTCCGCCTTCCTGGACAATGCGCCGACCTACCTCGCCTTCCTGGCGGCGGAGATGGGCAGCTACCATCTGGACGTGGGCAATCCGGCGGACGTGATGAAGTTCGTGATCGAGCATCCGCACTTCCTGGGCGCGGTGTCGCTGGGCGCGGTGTTCTTCGGTGCCGGCAGCTACATTGGCAACGGGCCGAACTTCATGGTCAAGGCCATCGCCGAGAAATCCAAGGTGCACACGCCCGGATTCATCGGCTACATCGTGCGCTATTCCTTGCCCATCCTGGTGCCGATCTTGGCATTGGTCGGCTGGATCATGGTGCATGGAGGGCATTGATGGAGGTGAATTTCCAATGACGGATGGTCGAATCGGCCATCCCCGCTCATCAGGGAAACCACGCGATGGGTATCAGAGGAGTGGGGGAAAGAAGCCGGGAGGCGTTGTCGTTACACATGGCCCTACGTGCCTCTGGCCAGATCACAGGGGCGCTTGGTATCGACAAACGGGTTGATTCAGGCGCTGCTGTCGCGACGGTCAGGGCTCGTTTTCTACCCCTGCTCATGAAACTTACCTCGTTGCTCGCTTTTGTCTTTGCCCTGCCTGCTGTGGCTGCTGATTGGACCTCCTGGCGAGGCCCTTTTCAGAATGGTGTCAGTGCCGAACACTACAATGGTGGTGGCCAGATCGCGGATGCTCCGGCTTGGACGTATGACTCGAATGGTCGTGGCACGCCGATGGTGTGCGATGGCAAGGTCTTCTCCTGGGGCTATCGCGGCGAGAAGGATAAACTCGTTGAATTGCTGACCTGCTTGGATGCCAAGACGGGCAAGAAGCTGTGGGAGCACGAGTTCCTCGATTTCCTGAGCGACACGGTTTATGACCGCTACACCATCGGCGCGCCGACGGTCGATCCAGCGACGAAGCGAGTCTACCTGGGCACGCACTACGGCTTGTTCATGTGCTTCGATTTCGACGGCAAGAAGCTGTGGGAGATCAGCATGATGGAAGATTTTGGGCGCATGAGCTTCCCGAACTCCCGCGTGGGCACGGCGGTGATCGAGGGCGACCTGGTGATCCTGCATTGCATCAGCTCCAACTGGGGCGCGGATGGTCCGGCTGCCGACCGCTTCTATGCGTTCGACAAGCTGACGGGCGAGCTGGTCTGGTGGAGCATGCCAGGCGTGTCGCCGCCGGTGGATAGCTCGTTCTCCATGCCCGTCTTCGAGACGCGCGATGGCAAGCGTGTGTTCTACTCCGGCACGGGCTGCGGCAATGTGGTGTGTGTGAACGCGATGAATGGCAAGGCGC
>Ga0247832_1007225_pt1 | contig 11719 bp, 5 predicted proteins | sample LaCruzMarch2015__10_FD_192407 | JGI IMG/M metagenome (GOLD analysis project Ga0247832, IMG submission 192407) | Freshwater microbial communities from meromictic Lake La Cruz, Castile-La Mancha, Spain - LaCruzMarch2015_4m | ecosystem: Environmental > Aquatic > Freshwater > Lake | place: Spain...
GGCGCTGCGCTAACCGCAAGGAGGCAGGCGACCACGGTAGGGTCAGCGACTGGGGTGAAGTCGTAACAAGGTAGCCGTAGGGGAACCTGCGGCTGGATCACCTCCTTTCTAAGGATGGCTTCGATACGCGCCTCCGGATTTATCCGGGCCGCGTTCAAAGCTCTCTTGGAACAACGCTTCGATTGGTTTGCGCCAATCAGAAGCAAACAAGCCGGGATTTCGCCGTCTTCGTTTCTCTTTCCTGTCGCCCCATATACTCGGCGGGCTAGCAAGCCCCCGAGGCGTTGCGCGCCAACACGGCTACAGCCGGTCCGCCGGCGGAACCCATCGCGGATCTTCGGATCTACGGCGGGGGCTTGTAGCTCAGTTGGTTAGAGCGCGCGCTTGATAAGCGTGAGGTCGTAAGTTCAAATCTTACCAGGCCCACCATTTCTTACCGATCATGCGGGCTTGGTTTCCACGGAGGGGCCATAGCTCAGTTGGGAGAGCGGTAGCTTTGCAAGCTTCAGGTCGTCGGTTCGATCCCGTCTGGCTCCACCACTTTCTGCAATGAACGGCAAACACCCGAAGGGGGCGACAAGGAAAAAAACAATTCCGGGCGTGCGAAAGCGCGTTCGGCATGCGGCGTTTCAGCCGCGTTATTCGTGACATCGTGAAGGAGGTTCGTCCGACGCTGTGCAGTCAAATGCACAGGGTTCAAAAGGATGAACGGACATTGTCTAGCAATGTGCAGAGGTGCGTCCAGTTTATTGGCGCGTTCATCTCTGCGCATGGGACTAATGGAATTAAGTGAATTAAGGGCATTCGAGGGATGCCTCGGCGCTAAGAGGCGATGAAGGACGTGGCACGCTGCGAAAAGCTGCGGGGAGGGGCGAGCACCCATTGATCCGTAGATATCCGAATGGGGAAACCCACCTCTGAAGCCAGAGATTTGAGGCGGTTGATCGCAAGACCAGCCGGTTCAAGTTTCTGGTTTCTTAAAAGAGGTATTTTGACCTGAATACATAGGGTTAAAAAGCAAACCCAGGGAAGTGAAACATCTCAGTACCTGGAGGAAAGGACATCAACAGAGACTCCCGTAGTAGTGGCGAGCGAACCGGGATCAGGCCAGTGCTTCAGCGAAGTCAACTGGAACGGCATGGAAAGGCCGGCCATAGCGGGTGATAGCCCCGTACGGGTAAAACTAGCTGAAGACTCGAGTAGGGCGGGACACGTGCAATCCTGTCTGAACATGGGGGGACCACCCTCCAAGCCTAAGTACTCCTTAGCGACCGATAGCGAACTAGTACCGTGAGGGAAAGGTGAAAAGAACCCCGACGAGGGGAGTGAAACAGATCCTGAAATCGGATGCCTACAAGCAGTCAGAGCCGCCTTGCGCGGTGATGGCGTACCTTTTGTATAATGGGTCAGCGACTTGATCTAACGAGCAAGCTTAAGCCGATAGGCGTAGGCGCAGCGAAAGCGAGTCTGAATAGGGCGCATGAGTTCGTTGGATTAGACCCGAAACCAAGTGATCTATCCATGAGCAGAATGAAGGTGCAGTAACATGCACTGGAGGTTCGAACCCTTTAATGTTGAAAAATTATGGGATGACTTGTGGATAGGGGTGAAAGGCCAATCAAACTTGGTGATAGCTGGTTCTCCGCGAAATCTATTTAGGTAGAGCCTCGAGTGATTACTCCGGGGGGTAGAGCACTGGATGGGCTAGGGGGGTTCACCGCCTTACCAAACCCAACCAAACTCCGAATACCCGGAAGTTCAGCTCGGGAGACACACTGTGGGTGCTAACGTCCATGGTGAAAAGGGAAACAACCCTAACCTACAGCTAAGGCCCCCAAATCATGGCTAAGTGGGAAAGGATGTGGGAGCGCATAGACAACCAGGAAGTTGGCTTAGAAGCAGCCATCTTTTAAAGAAAGCGTAACAGCTCACTGGTCAAGCGCGCCTGCGCCGAAAATGTAACGGGGCTCAAGCCATGTGCCGAAGCTTAGGGCATCGTATGATGCGGTAGCGGAGCGTTCCGTAAGCCTGTGAAGGTCAACCGTGAGGAAGGCTGGAGGTATCGGAAGTGAGAATGCTGACATGAGTAGCGACAAACAGAGTGAAAGACTCTGTCGCCGAAAGACCAAGGGTTCCTGCGTAAAGCTAATCTGCGCAGGGTTAGCCGGCCCCTAAGGCGAGGCGGAAACGCGTAGTCGATGGGAACCACGTTAATATTCGTGGGCCAGTGGATGGTGACGGATGACGAAAGTTGTCGGGGCTTATTGGATTGTCCCGGCGGCCTGGTTGTCCCAGGAAATAGCCTCCACATTAGACCGTACCCGAAACCGACACAGGTGGTCAGGTAGAGTATACCTAGGCGCTTGAGAGAACTGTACTGAAGGAACTCGGCAAATTGCTCTCGTAACTTCGGAAGAAGAGAGCCTCATTTAAACGCAAGTTTTTGTGAGGGGCACAAGCCAGGGGGTGGCGACTGTTTATCAAAAACACAGGGCTCTGCGAAGCCGCAAGGCGACGTATAGGGTCTGACTCCTGCCCAGTGCCGGAAGGTTAAGAGGAGAAGTGCAAGCTTTGAATCGAAGCCCCGGTGAACGGCGGCCGTAACTATAACGGTCCTAAGGTAGCGAAATTCCTTGTCGGGTAAGTTCCGACCTGCACGAATGGAGTAACGACTTCCCCGCTGTCTCCAGTACAGACTCAGCGAAATTGAATTCCCCGTGAAGATGCGGGGTTCCCGCAGCTAGACGGAAAGACCCTGTGAACCTTTACTGCAACTTTGCTGTGGCGTTATCGACGGTTTGTGTAGAATAGGCGGGAGGCTTTGAACCATGGGCGCCAGCTTGTGGGGAGCCGACGTTGAAATACCGCCCTGACCTTCGGTGACGTCTAACCGCGGTCCGTTATCCGGATCCGGGACCCAGCATGGTGGGCAGTTTGACTGGGGCGGTCGCCTCCCAAAGAGTAACGGAGGCGCACAATGGTGGGCTCAGGCCGGTCGGAAATCGGCTGTCGAGTGCAATGGCATAAGCCCGCCTGACTGCGAGACGGACATGTCGAGCAGAGACGAAAGTCGGTCATAGTGATCCGGTGGTCCCACGTGTGGAGGGCCATCGCTCAACGGATAAAAGGTACTCCGGGGATAACAGGCTGATCTCCCCCAAGAGTCCATATCGACGGGGAGGTTTGGCACCTCGATGTCGGCTCATCGCATCCTGGGGCTGGAGCAGGTCCCAAGGGTATGGCTGTTCGCCATTTAAAGCGGTACGTGAGCTGGGTTCAGAACGTCGTGAGACAGTTTGGTCCCTATCTACTGTGGGTGTAGGAAGCTTGAGAGGATCTGTCCCTAGTACGAGAGGACCGGGATGGACGTACCTCTGGTGGACCAGTCGTCGCGCCAGCGGCGTAGCTGGGTAGCTAAGTACGGAACGGATAAACGCTGAAAGCATCTAAGCGTGAAACCAGCCTCAAAACTAGGCTTCCCTGAAGAGCCGTCGTAGACCACGACGTCGATAGGCCGGGTGTGGAAGTGGAGCGATCCATGGAGCTGACCGGTACTAATCGCTCGATAGGCTTTATTCCTTCCCATGCGTGGTGATGAGCGCGCTGCTCATCTCGCACAGGGCAAAAAGACAATGTCCAAATCTGCGTTGTGATGACCTGGTGGCTATGCCGAAGAGTCCCCACCCGATCCCATTCCGAACTCGGTCGTTAAGCTCTTCCGGGCCAATGATAGTACGTCTCAAGGCGTGCGAAAGTAGGTCGTTGCCGGGTCTTCCCAACGCAGATCAAACCTCCTTCACAATTTCGTCCGTCTCTGGACGATCGCGACTGCCCGGGCTTGACCCGGGCTTTGGCGTCTTTAGAGTTCGGATAAGGATATAAGTTTGCCGCGGGATGGAGCAGCCCGGTAGCTCGTCAGGCTCATAACCTGAAGGTCATAGGTTCAAATCCTATTCCCGCACCCAAACACAAACGGCCTTGCAGCGATGTGAGGCCGTTTTTGTTTTTAGCGCATGGCGCTGAACGCTGGTTGTCGCCATGAGGTTCAAAACGGTCGACGGGCGATCTGCTTCAGCGCTCTTTGATCCGTCTCACTCCCGCGCCTCAACAAAGCCCTGCATCGCTGCGGGGCTTTTTGTTTGCGCGATCGGCTAGCCTTTCGCGCGCCGGCGGACCATCTTCGCGCCAGCGCGCGCAGAAGCGCCTTATCTTCGAAAAAAGGAAGCCCTATGGCCGAGCCCGGTTACACCCCGTCTATGCAAGACGAATTTATGCGTCTGCTCACAGTGAAGTCGCCCGCAGCGTCCGATCTCAAAGTGCTGGCGCTGATGGAGGCGGCGGGCAAAACCTATTATGACGCGCAAGTCCGCGGTGCGCCGAATGAAGCGGTCAAGAAATTGCTGGCCCAAAACGGGCGCGAAGAAATGGCGCACGCCAATCGTCTTCGCCAAGCCTGTAAGCTGATGTTCGGCGAAGACTTCACGATTCCCGCCGATTCCGAAAACCCTTTCGCTGTGCCCGCGGATTCCATCGGAGAGGTGAGCGCAGAATCGCTCGCGCAGGGTGTGCAGGGTGAAATCGTCGGCGGCGATTTCTATGATGGCTGGGCCGCGAACGTCGCGAACGAAGAAGCCGCGCAATTGTTCCGTCAAAACGGAGCGGAAGAGCGCCGCCATGCCGATCGTCTGCGCGAAGCGGCGGCGCTGCTTTAACCGTTTAGCCTTTCGAGCCTCAACGCAGCTCAACGCTCCTTGATGAGCGATATTTCGGCAAGACCCGCGTTTAGGAGCGCGCGGTTGCGCCGATTGCGGATTCCGATGCGCGCGCACCGTGACCGAATTGATTCTTGCGCGGCCGCTCAAGACAAAAGTCTCTGCGAGCATTGTTTAGCGCGGAGACAGAGTGAGCGATCTATCCGGCCAATCGCGGCGCGACTTCTTCAATCTCAGCGCGGCGGCGGGCGCGTCTTTGCTGGCGGTTGGAGCCACGCCGGATTCTGCATCTGCCGCGACGGCGCCAGAGGAGACGGCAATCCCATCAGGTACCGAATGGGCCGTGCGCGGCAAGGTGCTGCAGGCGCCGGCGCCGGATCAATTGGAAGCGTTGGCGGATGCGTCGTCATCAGCGCCGATGGCGTGATTGCCGCGTGTGGAGCCCGCTTCGCCGGCAACAGTGGATCGCTAAAAGAGTGCGGGCCAGCTCGTCGAGTTGAGCGCTACGCAATATTTGCTGCCCGGCCTCATCGACACGCACATCCATGCGCCGCAATGGCCGCAAACGGGCACGGCGCTCGATCTACCGCTCGAGAAGTGGCTGTACGAATATACTTTCCCGCTCGAAGCCAAATATGCCGATACAGATTTCGCGCACGAAGTTTACAGCGATCTGGTGACGACGCTGCTGGCGAACGGCACGACCACAGGCGTCTATTACGGTTCTTTGCATTTGCCGGCGACGAAGATCCTGGCGGACCTCTGTTTGAGTAAGGGGCAGCGCGCCTTTATCGGGCGCACGGCGATGGATCATCCGCAGCAATGCCCGGACAATTACCGCGACAAATCGGCCAAGGTCGCGATCAAGCAAACGCGTGATTTCATCATGTATGTAAAGGCGATGAAGGGCAATGAGCGCAAGCTCATAGAGCCAGTGATCACACCGCGTTTCATCCCGTCCTGTACCAATGAATTGTTGGAAGGGCTGGGCAAGCTCGCGCGCGAAACGGGTTGCGCGGTGCAGACGCATTGCTCTGAATCCACCTGGCAGCATGAATTCGTGCTGGCGCGCATGGGCAAAAGCGACGCGACGGCGCTGAGCGATCTTGGGCTCATGAACCGGCGCACGGTCCTGGCGCATGGCGTGCACGTTTCGAAGAGCGATCGTGACCTGATCCGCAAACATGGCGCCGGCATTTCACATTGTCCGTTCTCGAATGCGCTCGGCTCGAACGGTGTGTCGCCAGTAAAAATGATGTTAAGCGAGGGCGTGCATGTTTTGCTGGGCTCCGATATCGGCGGCGGACCGGAATCGTCTTTGTTCAAGGTGGTCGCCTTGGCTCCAGCGGCTTCACAAAGGCGGGAGGACGGCGTCGACCCAAACCTACCGCTGAACAAGCGCGGCGCACCGGATTCGCGAATTTCGTTTGTGACGGGATTTTATCTCGCGACCACGGCGGGCGGCGTCGCACTGGATCTGCCCATTGGTCTTATCAAGCCGGGCTATCGCTTCGATGCACTGCTGGTCGACACGGCGGTTCCCGACACGAATCTCCGCCTTTATGAAGGCGATAATGCCACAGACATTCTTCAGAAAATCATCTGGGGCGTAAATCGCGCGAACATCAAAAAGGTCTGGGTGGATGGGCGACTCGTAAAGGGCTGAGGCGTACATCCGGGCGCGTGGTGCGCCCGGATGTACCCTCACTTTTTATTGGAACTTCAGCCGCAATGTGACGCCCAAGGTGCGCGGTGCACCGAGAAACGCGTTGTAAGTGTTCGAATCCGCGGCGGCGGCATAGGTCGTTCTGCCGACCGGAATGAACTGGCCCTGCAGCGGCGCGGCGAAGACGACCTGATAATAATCTTCTTCGAACAAATTCTGCGCCCAGGCCTCCAGCGTCCAACGCTCGTCCGCGCTGCCGAAGGCGACGCGGCCGTTGACGACGGTGAACCCGTCTTGCTCCTTGAAGGGTGAGAGATCGGAGCCTGTATTATAATCGCTTTGATATTTCGCGTTAACGCTGGCCAAGAAGCGGAAGCCGTCAAACACGTCCCGCTCATAAGTTGCAGCGGCTGACAACGACCACTCGGGGGCGAAGCCGAGCGTTTGCCCCGGCAGCAAACTCAGAGCCGGGAAGCGCGCCGGATTCTTCAGATCTGCAGCGGTGAATCCCTCGACCTGGGTATCGGCGTAAGTTGCGCCAGCTTGGAAGCTCAGCCCCTTATCGCGCAAGCGCCAGAAAACGTCCAAATCCACGCCCGTGGAATTCACTTCCGGAATAGAATCCACGACGAATTCCGTGCCGACAAAGGTGTTCAGCTGGAAGTCCGTGAATTTTTGATAGAACGCCGTTGCGTTTACCGCCAACGCGCCGTCGAACCATTGGGTTTTGGCGCCCAATTCATAGCTGTCGACGAATTCGCCAGGGAATGAGGTGTCCGTTACGGGAACCAAGCCCGGCGCTCCAGTTGGCAGACCGTTCGAGGACGTTGTGCGGTCGAGATTGTAGCCGCCGCTTTTATACCCGCGCGCATAAGACGCGTAGGTCATGAAGTCCGGATTCCACTTGTAAGAGACTTTGAAGGTTCCGGAGAATTCGTCGTCGCTCGTGTCTTGGCTGACGGTCCGTCCGTTGAAGCCTGGATTCCAGCGCGCGAGGCACGCCCCGCCTATTGTGGTTTGCACCAGCGCCGCGCCGAGCGGCGTGGCAAGCGCGCCCAAAGGCAATCCTCGCGCAACCAGCGCAGCACCGACGCTGCCGGGGCTCAGGCCTGCACAGCCTGTGATGGTGTTCCCGGCATAGGTCGAATCCACTTCCTTTTCATCGGATGTGAAGCGCAGTCCGAACGTGAGGTCCATTTTGTCGGTGGCGTGGAATGTGTTGTTTGTAAAGAACGCGAGGCTCTTCGACGTCTGTTCATAGACATCGCGATAGCCTTGGCCCGGAACGAACGAACCGCCGATCGTCGCGGTAGCCGGATTAACTTCATTGATGAAGTTAAAGCCGCTGGCCGTGTTCAACGCAGGCCCGCCGAACGACTGGGAAATGGACGATAGATTGTTGATCAAGGCGGTCGAGAAATACGTCTCATAGGATGAGCCGAATGTCAGGCTGTCCCGGCGCGTGAGATCCTCGGAGGAATAAAAGCCGCCGACCATCCAATCGAGCTTTTCCGTAGCGCCCGCCAGCCGGAATTCCTGGCTGAAGGTCTCGAATTCCTGGGAGTTCAGGTCGACGTCGCGATACCAAACGTCGGCAGTGGAGAAATCCGCATCGAGGCCAGTGTCTGCTTTCCAATTGCGGAACGCTGTGACCGAGGTCAGCGTCGCGTTCCAATCGGGTAGAGAGTAACTGCCTTCCAGCGACACGCCTTTGTCGGTGATCTCTTGGGTGTTGTCGCGGTTGGCGTAAGCGACGCGGTCGAACGGATCGGCGGGATTGCGCAAGCCCGAATCCGCTGCAAAGGCGTCGATGATAGCGCCGGTTGGCCCAGTGCGCGTTTGCACCGCGGCGCAGCAATTCTCATCCCGCGTCGTGTAATCGCCGATGAGGCGGAATTCGAGCCGATCGTTCGGGGTAAACAAAGCTTGGCCGCGAACAGTGAAAAATTTCTGATCTTGATCTTCGTCCTTGGTGCGCGGTCCGGCGCCGGTGCGGACGTCATAAAAGCCATCCCGTTGGCGCGCCGCTACGTAGAGCCGGGCCGCGACTGTGTCTTCCACCAGGGGGCCGTTGAGCGACAGCGAGCCGCCATATTGGCCGTAATTGCCGCCCGTGAGCTCGATCCCCATGGATGGCTTGAATGTCGGGGCGGCGGTCAGAACATTGATGACGCCAGCCGAGGTGTTCTTGCCGAAGAGCGTTCCTTGTGGGCCCTTTAGAACCTCGACGCGCTCCATATCCCCGATATCGCCGAAACTCACGCCGTTGCGCGGGCGATAGACGCCGTCGATGACGACGCCGACAGAGGATTCGAGACCCGGATTGTCGCCGACCGTACCGATGCCGCGGATGCGCGCCGTTGTGGATGTTTCCGACGTGGTTGACGTGACCGTGAGGCCGGGCGTCAGCGTCTGAAGGTCCTTAATGTCTCTGACGCCGGCGTTCTGCAGCGCTTCGGCGGAGAGCGCCGTGACGACCACCGGGACGTCCTGCAGGCGCTGCTCGCGCTTTTGCGCGGTGACGATGATGTCGCCAGGCGCTGCGCCGTCGTCTTGCGCGAGCGCCGGTGCGGCCGCTGAAAACGCCAGCAGCCCTAGCGAGATTCTCCCCCAATTAAGTGCGTGCGCACTCTGGGCTTTGGTTTTCATAGTCTCCTCCCTTACGCGCTCACACAAAGGCGCGCATTGCTGCTCGTTCGCACTATCGTCTCGAGCGGGCGGTCGGGGAGGAATCGATCGCTCGAACTGAGGCTTTATCGCCAACCAGCACGTCAACATTCCGCATTGTGCGATAGCAGGCAATGCTCCAATTGGGGTGCAGTGAAATTTATGTGGGCGATGGCCGCGCAGACACACTGTCCTCGTCAAAATGCAGCACCGGCCCGCTGCGCTGCGGCATGGGCCACTCGAGTTTCGTATGTGCTTAACCTTTGCGAGCGCCGCAATCGCTTTTACGGAATTCCCCATCTTTTGAAAGCCAAGGATGGAAAGAAAGTCGTTTTCGCGTATAGGGGGCGCCTTCATTCTTCGCCAACAACGCTCATATGAGGTGTTCGCACAGAGCAGCTCAAATAGGGCCAATAATTAATGCAGACGCGCGTCGCGTCTTTTCGGCGGCGGGTTAAAGTTGCAGGGCCGAACGCACGGGCTTTACCTGCATGAGTGAGATGGACGGTGCGTATGCGGCAGATTTTTGCTGCGCTGCAAAATACTGATTGATGGGATTTTATCTGTTAAAGTGAAGCCTTTTTGGCATAAACCGTGCTCTTCGTCAGACCTAATGGGGGGGTGGCGCTGCTGAGGCGTCCCAAGGTCGGTAGGGTTTTCGCGCGTCGTCCCGTTCTGGGAATACGCGCGGGCCTTTAGTTGAATAAGCGTTCCGCATTGGCGTGCGGGCCGAATGGATTCAGCAAAGAGCTGAATTGGGAGAACGTTCAGTGAATTCGATTGCCATTCCCGGTCTGGATCAAGCGCCGACAAAACATGGAAAGCTGCTGGCTTGGGTGCGCGACGTCGCTGCGCTTACGCAACCCGCGAAAGTGTATTGGTGCAATGGCTCGGATGAGGAATGGACGCGTCTGACCGAAGAACTGGTCGCCGCCGGCACATTGAAACGACTTAACCCCGCCAAGCGGCCGAATTCCTTTTACGCCGCGTCCGATCCGCGCGATGTGGCTCGTGTCGAGAGCCGCACGTATATCTGCTCCAAGGATAAGGAAGACGCCGGCCCCACGAACAATTGGATGGATCCGCAAGAAATGCGCGCGATCCTGAACCCGCTCTTCAAAGGCTGCATGCGCGGGCGCACGATGTATGTCGTGCCTTTCTCGATGGGCCCCTTGGGTTCGAAAATCTCCGCTCTTGGCGTTGAGATCACCGACAGCGCCTATGTGGCCTTGTCGATGCGCGTCATGACCCGCATGGGCAAGGGCGCGCTCGATCAATTGGGCGAAGACGGTTTCTTCGTGCCGGCCGTGCACTCTTTGGGCGCGCCGCTGGACGCGGGCGAGCAAGACGTCGCTTGGCCGTGCAACGACACGAAATATATCGTCCACTATCCGGAAACGCGGGAAATCTGGTCGTATGGTTCGGGCTATGGCGGCAACGCCTTACTGGGTAAGAAGTGCTACGCGCTGCGCATCGCCTCGGTGATGGCGCGCGACGACGGCTGGTTAGCTGAGCACATGCTCATTCTGAAACTGACCTCGCCGCACAACGAAGTGCATTATGTCACCGCAGCATTTCCATCCGCCTGCGGAAAAACCAATCTCGCCATGCTGCAGCCAACGATTCCGGGCTGGAAGGCGGAGACGATTGGCGACGACATCGCCTGGATGCGGTTCGGCGATGACGGCCGTCTTTATGCGATCAATCCGGAATTTGGCTTCTTCGGCGTTGCCCCCGGCACCGGCGAAAAAACCAACAAGAACGCGCTGCATTCGATGGACGAGAACACCATCTTCACGAATGTCGCATTGACGGATGATGGCGACGTCTGGTGGGAGGGCCTCACCAATACGCCGCCGGCGAACCTCACTGATTGGAAAGGCCGTCCTTGGACGCCCAGCGAAACTGGCGAGCCGGCCGCGCATCCGAATGCGCGTTTTGCCTGCCCGGCCAGCCAGTGCCCGATCATCGCGCCGGAATGGCAGGACCCCAAGGGCGTGCCCATTTCTGCGATCCTGTTCGGCGGGCGCCGCGCCAGCGCAGTGCCTCTCGTGACCGAAGCGTTCGATTGGGCGCATGGCGTCTTTCTGGCCTCGAACGTCGCCTCTGAAGGCACGGCCGCGGCGGAAAACAAGGTCGGCGAATTACGCCGCGATCCGTTCGCGATGTTGCCGTTCTGCGGCTACAATATGGGCGACTATTTCGCGCATTGGCTGAAAGTCGGCGCAAAGGCGGATGCCTCCAACCTGCCGCGCATCTTCTTCGTGAACTGGTTCCGCAAGGACGAGCGCGGCAAGTTCGTATGGCCGGGCTATGGCGACAACAGCCGCGTGCTGAAATGGATCTGCGAGCGTATCGAAGGCCGCGCAGCCGCGGTGGATACGCCGATCGGCCGCTTGCCGGCCAAAGAGTCGTTTGATGTGTCTGGCCTCAGCCTCACGGATGCGCAGCTCAATCTTTTGCTCACCGTTGATCAGGACGTCTGGCGCGAAGAGGCCAGCCTCATTCCAGCCGCTTATGAAAAATTCGGCGCCCGTCTGCCGCAAGAGCTCTGGAACCAATATGAAGCCCTGCTGACGCGCTTGGGCGTTCCATCCCAGGGCCGCGCCGCTGCGGCCGGCGGCCGGTAAGCGATTCATAGACATAAACTGTAAGCGGCCCGCGCAAACGCGGG
>Ga0247832_1007228_pt1 | contig 11713 bp, 11 predicted proteins | sample LaCruzMarch2015__10_FD_192407 | JGI IMG/M metagenome (GOLD analysis project Ga0247832, IMG submission 192407) | Freshwater microbial communities from meromictic Lake La Cruz, Castile-La Mancha, Spain - LaCruzMarch2015_4m | ecosystem: Environmental > Aquatic > Freshwater > Lake | place: Spain...
AGACGATGCCTCATTCCCCGCATCAACCCTTCCCGAGGACCAAAAAAATCGCACACTCGGCTGGATGCTCCATGACATCCGCTACCTTCCCGCCACCAGTTACCAGTTACCCGCCACAGCGGTCTTGCCGCAAACCCAACATCCGCCCACCCAACATCCCAAACTCGCCTTCTGGCCGCTACATTGAGATAATTATGTTAATTCTGTCCAAAATTTCGCTTGCTTCCGTGATAAATTTGACACAAACGCCATTTTTTCTTGGCACACTTTGCTGATTTGGATATCTGGATTCGTTCATGCATCAGAGAGCTAGATTGGGAATTTGCTCTCCCAACTTGCTCTAAGGACATAAATGCCTATTCAAGACAAAACACACACTGATCCTTTTTAAAATGAGAAATTCCAGTTCTATATTCCAAAAATGTTTGTTTTTTTGTTTAGCAGTTGCTTTTTTTTCGGCTTGTAAATCCGAATCGAAGGCTACACCCCAATGGCCTCGTGTATTTGAAATTTACATAGCTTCTGATCTTCCAGACAAGACGAGGGAAGATCTAAAAAAAGATCTAAAGTATTTTATTGCTGGCGTGGATGGTAAGCCGGGAATGCAAACTGGAGATATTCTTCGTATTTATGATGGATCGACGCGCACATTAATAGGCTCTGAACTGGAGGCGAGGAAGCAAGACCGGATTCCCAAGCTTCGCCTTGAGCATTCAGAGGCCACTATCAAGGCATTGGAGGATTATCTATCTTCTTCCAAGTCGCCCAAAAATCGCAGCTCGCTCAACTTGGCAGCTATACTTTCTGCCCGCCAGAGTCAGCCTAATTCTCGAATACTATTAATTGGATCAGCTATTTACTTCGACGATGTGGAAGCTCATGACATGAGGCAAGGATGGTTAGGCGATGGGTATTTTAATCAGCCCTCCCAAATAACAATTTTTAGTCTTGAAGGAAAACAAGCTAATCTTCAAAATGCCCAAGTTTCGATCGTGTCGATTGGTGCAAGTTGGGGCGCTGGTGCTTCCGACAATCATAAGAGGGGCGTTGCCAGATTTTGGGGCATTTTCACTCAAGAATGCGGGGGAAGCCTTGTTTATTTTGACGAAGATCCCAAAGCAGGCTTCAAGACTCTTGTTTCTGAAAAGCCAACTGAAATTCCAATCGTTCCTCCGCGAAATAAAGAGGAAAGAAAACTAGAGATACTCAACGGCAAAATTAAAATCCATCGCCAACCCGACCAGGAACAAACCATTCATAGTGGGCAATCACTACGATTGGAAGTGGAAGCCACTGGTTCAGGAAACCTTAAATACCAATGGATCAAAGATGGTAAACCAATACCTGGGGCAACCCAACCTGTTTTAGAAGTTGCACAGACCACCTTAGAACACGAGGGAAATTACAGCCTTGTCATCGATTCAGGCAACGATAGTAAAACGACAATGCCAGTTCGAATTAAGATTCAGCAACCAACCACTACCCAAGCACCGCCATTAACTTCCACACCAACGCCGACACCTAAACCAATGCAACCTCCACTCGCAATCACACCTGAAGGACCGGCACCAGATTGGCTAACACAATCCGTTGTGGATTACCGTCGCAATCATCCTGAACCGGAGGAGTTGCCAGTTAAAGACTATCTTATGATAGGACTTCGATGGACAACGGATCGCAACAACGGCCAAGATTTGGATCTCCATGTTCGACCACACCTTTTAGGAAAAGAGGAATTATCATTTCGAAATACTAAAACAGCAGTGGGAATTCACTACAAAGACTTCAAAACCAATCCTAGTGCAAATCAGGGTTATGAAGTTGTAGAATTGCTCGCCCCAGTTTCTCCCGAATCTGTCGAGGTATGGGTGAATGCTTATTCTGGGAAAGACCCCGAGGGTTTCAGTGGTGAAGTTCGTTTGTTCTATGCTGGAGCGCTGCGGGTTTTCCCTTTCAAGGTTCCAGCTAAATCTGGCAATCAAGGCGCAGATGTCATTCGACGCACCACCAGCCCTAATTGGACAGAAATCAAGATTTCTACAAAAAAATAAGAAAGCCATGGAATTCACATTTGAAACATTTAAAAACAACTCAAACGACAGCGAAATAAGTAAATACATAGAAGAAGCTTGTAGATCGGTCAAACTTGACCCCTCTAAAATCCGAGAACTCGCCGCCTCCTCGGATACAACTAAGCTAAAAATTAGATCTCATGCTGAATCGCAATTTTACTCTGCTCTTGGAAACGAGAAAGTATCTTTGAATGGTTGGATAAAAATTGCACAAGAAAACTTAGATCGTGCTAAAAATGAAGAAAAATCTCGAGATGAGGCTATTAAAGATTTAGCAAAACGCGGTGGAATCACAACAATCGGAAAGGCTGTTGTTGATCTGCCACCTCATATGAAAAACAAAGTTTGGCTCTGTCGTGGAATTTCGATAGTAGCTTTAATTATTGGATGCGTATCCACTTTTGGCCTTCTTTATACTCAAATCGGCTGGGATTGGTGGCTTGCCGCTCCTGCATCCCTTCTTGCTGTTGCAGTATTTGGAGGTGCCGTGAAGATTTTTTTCGACCAACTTTCTACTCATGGAAAAATGTGGTGGAATGTTGGTTTTTATTGCGTTTTTGCATTACTTATTGTAACTGGACTTGGTTTTTTCTTTTTTCTTGCTCAAGAGTATGGTAAAGATATTCTTGATCATCAGGATAATAAGTGGCTTCGATTTTTTCTGGGCCTCACTTCTGAAATTATGGGCGCGGGTCTGGCTTGGGGTTACTCTGATAAATTAATTCGCGACCACACGCGTAGCGATGGGGTGGGACAATCCCAAGAATATGAAGAATTGGAAAAACGTCGGAAAGAAGCCGAAACAGCAAGAGACCTTTGGTCTTCTCGAATCACTTTAGCTAACTCAATGATAGTGACTATTCAATCAGCTGATGCAAATCTTCAAGCGGATGCCGAACGGTTGTTTGAAGAGGTCTCAAAGACATCTTAAAGGCCCTAAATTTCTTTCTTGATTTGCCGTGCTCGACCTCAATTTAACCTCTAACAAAAATCCTCTCGAGCGCATCGGCGATGCTATAGGCGATTTTGGCTCGGCTGCAGGAAACATAGTTATTCCCCTTGGGTATCTTTTTCAAATAATTCTGGTCATGATTTTGATCCGCAGCCTGATGCGGGATGATAAATTTGAAAAGATTGGTTGGCTGAAATCGCTGGGTTATGCGCTCATTTTCACGACAGCAACTCCACTCTTGGGCATAATTGTGGGAGCCCTTGCTGTTTGGTTGCTTCCTTATGCATGGCAAATATTAAGTCCACTTGCCATATTGGGAAAACTCTCCGAAGTCAATGCCGACTCGGCGGCGGCAACACAGCCGTGGGCCTACACATTAGCAATTCTCTCCGCTTTGGTTTTCTTTTTGTTGAAAAAACGAAACCTGAAATCGCGTGGGCGTTCTTTTAGCGGATGGAATTATTTCCAAGTGGTCGTTTTTGCAATCGTCGCAAACTTGCTTTCCCAATTCCTTGTTTACTCGCTTTTCAATAGCTTTTTGTCAAAAACGGATAAAGATTTTGAGGTTTCCGAAGGAAAAATCCCCAAACCTGCGAATCTTATTGTCGTTCCAGACGAGAATGCCAGGAAGCGCGACCTACACAAGTATTTTTCTGAATACCACTGGACGACGGACAGTATTCTAGCGCCATCTAGTCGGGATCTCATAAGCCTGTGGTTGCTACAGCTCTCACGTTTTCATTATAACCACGCCAAAATTGATGCGGACGATCCCACATGGCAAACAGTAGGGTTTACTTGGCGCACGCAAACTGGTGTGTGCCGAGACTCGGCTTTGCTCTTGGCAGACCTTTTAGTCAATCACGGAATTGATGCCAGATTGGTATTGGGGGAGACAAAAGGCCCTGACTGGTTAAACAACGGATCGAAACACGCTTGGGTAGTCGTCAAGGACAAGGATAGTGGCAAGGAATACATTCTCGAGTCCACCATGAGTTCAATAGACTTTAAACTGCGCACACCTCCGCTTGTTGAGACAAAATTGGATTATTTCGCAGAAACCCAAGTTACAGCCTCATCCTATCGGTTTAACCGAAACCCGGTTGCCGTTCGAGACTACACAAATGGCTGGGAAACAATTAATGTTCAATAAATAAAAATACAATGGACCTCGCCTTTGCCAAAGCCTCTGCCCTTATGCTGGGTATAAACCTTCTCTACGCCGTGATCGGCTTTCTTCTCTCCGTTCTGGCTATTTTCCTCATTGATAAAATCTTCCTCAAAAAATTAGACTTGGAGGAGGAAATCAAAAAGGGTAACATTGCAGCCGCTATTTTCGCAGGTGCCTTAGTAATCGGTGCGGTTCTTTCTATATCTCATGCTTTAGGAAAATAAGATGTCACCCAGAATTCTAAAATGGCATGAAAACTTTTGAATTTGTAGGCCGGGAGGACGAAAAGCAACGACTTATTGAAGCATGGACGGCAGTGAAGCAGAGGGAGGGACCGAGAGTTGTTAACCTGGTTGGTGACTCTGGATTCGGTAAGACACGAATTATTCGAGAATTCTACGCTGAAATTGCAAAAAAAGAAGCGGACTCTTGCAAGTGCGCCCCTTATTGGCCAACCGAACTTGGGAGTGGCACCGATATTAATGCTTCATTCCAAGGGTATTTACCCGAGCAAGATATACCTTGGCTCTGGTGGGGGATTCGGTGTGAAAACCCCAGTAATCGCAATCGCGTGCAAGACGATGGTTGTGCTCTGATTCGCTCTATTCCTTTCCTTGCGCAGCACACAGGTGCGGCGGAGGTTTATCGAGCAAAGAGTGAAAAAGTCGCCCAACTCAAGGAGAAAGGTATAAGTCAGGCAACAAACGCCTTAGGGAGTGTTCCAGTGGTTGGAAACTTGGTAAGCATGTTTTCCATGGCCAAGGATTTTTTGGAGATAGGCACAAGCGTGGTCGATATTGCCAAACTCTCGACTCAAAAGCCAGATGCTCCGGAGGCTCAAATGGTAAAAGAGAAAAAGCGCCTTCGTGATAGTTGCATCGGATTTTTCAGGAGCTTCATGGATCCTACGGACAAGACACTGCCCACGATTCCGGTTATCTTGATCCTCGATGACGCGCAGTGGGCTGATTCTACAACGATTCAATGCCTTTATGAGGTTCTCCATCTGGCAAAAATATCCAACTTTCCACTTCTTCTCATTACGACGCACTGGGCTCAAGAATGGAAAATGTGGGATGCCAAGCTGCCTCAGAATTTAAGCGTAGCAGAATCCTGGTCAAACTATCGTCAAATTCAGGCTCAGATGGCGGAAATTGGCTTTGGCGAAATCTTTCAAACGATCTTTATCGAGAGATTGGATTGTAGACCGATTATCGGCCAATATATCGGTGAACTGGGTGAGGAGGTAAAAAATCATTGCCTTCAAGTGGCTGATGGCAATCCAGAGATGCTTTGGGAGCTTTTAGAATTAATTCAAATCAACCGAGGTAAACCTGCACTACGCTGGTGGTTTGAAAACAATGACAGCGCCGCTCCGCTATCTAAGCGAGGAGCCGATGAGTTCCGAAAGTCAACTGTGAATCAAGAAAAGCTCTTGGAATCAAGGCTGGATCAAATCTATTCCGACGAAAACTTGGCTTGTCTCCTCCAAGCAGGAGCCTTGCAGGGCGCAAAATTTATTAGACATTTTACGGAGGAATTGGGAGTTGCTCTCTTTAGTGAAAGCCAAGGTGTCACCTCATTGGATTCTGCTGATGACCCTTTCCATCTGGTCACACTAACAACTACCACAAACCCCATCGCTCAATTCCGGCACCAAATATACCAAGCCAAACTGCTGCGGGATATGGATCCCGAAAAAAGACCACTCCTTGAGGAGATGATTTCTGTTTTGGCTGCGAGTTGGATTGAACAAAAACGATTCGATGTTACGCCGCAAAACGAGGTCTTCTTTAAATTTGTTTGTGAGTGGTTTACTGAAAGGCCCGAGCACCCTAAAGCCAAGAGAGCCTTATTTGATGCCTTGGGAAAAAGTGCCCAACTGGCGCGAAATGCAAACAGGGTTCACGAGGCTGCTGAGTTCATGCGGCGCAGGCATGGCTTGGCTGAAGAGCTTTTTGGCGTTGGAACAGAACACTATGCTCGCTCCGCGATGGACACGGCCGAGTTTTTAGCATTTGCAGCTCACTACAACGAGGCGATTTCTCTGCTTGAAGCCGTTCGTGAACAAATCACCTTAGGTTGTGAGCTCTGGCGGCAATGTTCTCGGCAGTTGGCGCTGACATTGCTTTTAAAATCCGATGCCGAAGGGGCGCCCAAACCTGGTTTTCATACGGCGATGAATTTCGTTTCGACATCGACCCCCGAGCGGAACCAAGCAGCGGAAATTTACTTGGAACTCTGGAGGAATATATGTGAACGATTCGGTGCCGATTCTCTGGAAAGTTTGTTGAGTGGTTTAGAATATTCAAGAGCAATTACTGCAGGTGCAAAGTCAAATTTAATCGGCGATGAAGCCCAACTCTTATTCCCTTGCGTTGCGATTATCTTAAGGAGCCATAGTGCTAACCCTGAAGCTATGGACTTTGCTCTGGAAACATTTGCTCGATATCTGGCGGTTTGGAGTTGGCCGGATTTATCAAAAACTCGCAAGATTAAGAATCCCATCATCCTGAAGTTATATGAGTCTGTCGAGGAAGATATATTGCGCTTGCGGGAAAAATATCGTAAGGCTCAAGATGTATTTAGTGAGCTTGTTGAGTGCAGAATTAAGCGCAAAGGCGAATTTCATAAAGAGGTCATTATTGCACGGCGAGAACTCCTTTCTTCGAAAGGGTTCTCGCAGTCTGTAATTCAATATCAAGACCTTATCGCACTCTCAAAGCAAGTATTGGGGCAAGAAGATCCAGATACATGGTGGTGTGAAGATGCATATGCTGATTATCTGTTTGCTTTCAAAGAGGATGGATTTGAATCCGCAAAGATTTCACTTGAGATTGCTAACAAATCCATTCCGGTTTTCGGAAGGCACCACTATTGTGTCCGAAAAGTGCTCCGTAAGTTAGACGAAATTATTCCACAAGGTGCCTCAAATCTCTTTGCAAAATTCTAATAGGGAATTAACCATGGAAACTTTAAAAAATTTGTTTTATTCGGATCCAATGCAGGTGTTTGCAACGAAAGAGGAAATGCAGGACTTGTTGCGCGAAATCAAAAATCAGGGGGAAGATTGGGGGCCTATTTGGGAGATTTATTTCACCCTCCGCTGGCACATTCAAAGCCAAAATGGTGATTGTTTAGCAAAAGAGTCGCTTCGCATTATGCGTCAGGAATTGCACCCCGATACGCAATTGCTGGATAGTGTAGACCCACAAACTCGAGAGGTTTTTGAAGATTTTGTTAGGAACCTCCCAACTGCGTTCCATGGTATTCAAAATCAGTTAATTTACGGGCGACAAGTTTTTTATCCGAGTTGGGTGCTTGCTGATTCAGAGGGCCCCTATTTCTCCCCAAAGGGTTCAGATTTGCCGCCTTCTGCTAAAGGCAAAATAGGCGGAGTCCGTGCATGTTGCGAGAGGGCGTTGGTGGGAAATTCCGAAGAATCTTATCCATTCCGTAATCCTGCTTTCGTAGCTGATATCCTTGCCAAATCGCGAGCGCCTATCGAAGAAACTGGGGAGGATTCCATTCGCTGCAAAACATTGGTGGATTACCTTCAGAGGCAGATTGGTGAAGGAGACTATGATTTATTGGATTATCCATCGCTCTATGAAAAGCTCGGATTCTTGCAAGATGCCATTGATCTTGATGATCCTATCGCGATGGAGGAAGATTTAGATCTCGACGATCTTATCGCGATGGAGGAAGAGGCGGGCGTTGGTGGCGGACAACAATTCTGCCTTCCAGGAGTGGAGAGTGTTCTGGCTTATAATTTTTTCCATAATACATTCGCAGCGAGGCATGAAATGTATCCCCTCTTCTATGGTTTTAATTTAGTTCAAGACAGTGATGATAAAGACCTTCAGACCTATCTTGCCTTTGCTTTGGTAAGAATGGATTTTGAAGCACATCTTCCAGAGATTTTTTCAAAGCAGTGGGAGATTCGATCAGTTAGTCGCGATTTCAATGAACTTCCGATTCTTTTTGCTATTGAGTTAATGCAGGCTGGGCACATCTCCAAGGCTGTAGAAATGATCACCGGCGAAGGTGCAGAGGAGGCACTTCTAAGCGGAGACAAAAGTTTGTTCACTTCAATTATGTGCCTTCCGACTGCTTTGAAAAAATCGCGGGAGGGTTCCTATTGCACGGTATTCGCCTATGCATGCAGTCGATTGCCGGAATTTCTAACTGAGAAAGACGAACGGGACAAGGCACTGAATTCTTTAGAACGATTTGTTTTTAATGACTCATTTCTTGTAAAGCATCTACACCCAGCGATGATGCTCTGCGCATTAATTGGTGCTATGCTGCGATCCGGCGAGTTTGACCGTGCAGACCAATTGCAGGCCAAACTAAACTCATTGACGATTTCGAAAGAAATCAAAAACGAGTGCAGAGACTTTTACTTGGATGCCGCAGTTTTTTGGTATCTTAATGGTAGCGTTGAAAATATGCTTAAAATGCTGTCTGTTCTACTCCGCAATCATCTCGCAGGAGCATTGTAGAGATTTTTCATCAAAAAGTAAACGCGGGAGTAGTCGGCCTCATACATGGGTTGATAGCGCCCCGCTTTTTCTCCCATTTGCTGAATCTTCGCGTTGAACATTTTTTTGTCCCCTGTGGCAAGGGCGGACAGGAGCGTAGTGAAAATGACATCGGAACCATCGTTCGTGATCCCATCGAGTTGCCCATCGCTGTTTATGTCTACATAACGCGTAATTTCAGATCCGTTGATTTTGTCGAGCCAGAGTAGTTTGGGGCGTCCTGATTCTTGGTCTTTAAAGCGTGAGACTGATATGGAATATGTCGCGGAGCCGTCATTTAAATCCTTAAGGTCATTTTTTAAAATTCCCTGCTCACCATAAGCAGTTATGAGTCGCGGCATTTCACTGGCGAAGGTGCCGCTGGAAATAATTTCACCTTTTGTAGCCTGTGCGCCTTTTTGCCAGAGAGCAGAGAGGCTTTCTTTGATGTTGGTCCATCCATCGGCATTTGCATTGGCACTCATGAGCAAGACGCAAAAAAGTAAAAAGGTTATAATTCTCATAATTGGTGTTTTTCTATGTTGCAAAAAACCGGATATCGAGTAAAAAAACTCACGACTTTTTGAAGTCTTTGCTATGAAGTGCATAAAATGCTTGGTAGAAATGAAATGTGAATCATTGGAGAATATGGTATTAGACGAATGTCCGGCTTGCGGTGGTATTTGGTTTGATTCTGGGGAGTTCCATGCGTTGAAGGACGGGCTCAAGCCAGATCTGAATTGGATGGATTTGAAGGTTCCTGAACCGGATCGAGAGGCGTTCCCTGAGGCTTGTTTTGATTGGCTGGTAATGGACTACATCGATATGCCCAACAGCAAGTCTTCTCAGCAGAGATTGCTTTGTCCTAAGTGTGCCGCGCCGATTCTGCCTTTGAACTATACAGGCGCATGCGTCCAAATTGATTTTTGCAATCAATGCGAGGGCATGTGGCTTGACAGAGGCGAATTTGAAAAAATCATTGTGGAGTTGGAATCCCGTATGCACTCCATGTCCGTGGCGGATTGCATTTGCGAGAGTCTTCGCGAAGCTAGAGAAATCTTTGCAGGTCGCGAAATGGTTTTGTCCGAATGGCGGGATTTTTCGACAGTTCTTCGGATTCTCCACTGCAAGGTTCTCTGTGAACGAGGGGCTATTGCAAAAGCGCTCGACGCTATTCGGTGTGCTTCAGTTTCTTTACCGTAACCGGATATGAGATACTTTGTTTTTTTAATGAGCTCGGCTCTTATGATTTTTCTCACGGGATGTGCGACACAGGAGCCAATGGGCGGGCCGGCTCCTGCTCGGTTTTCGATCGAGAGGGGGAGTCGAATTGCAATCGTGCCGGAAGATGGAAATGACTCGATCGAGCTTTGTCACAAACTCTATGAACTCTTTGCACAGGCCGGTTACTATGAGCTTGTAGATCGAGCGGAGTTGTCTCGGACTATGGAGGAGCGACGGTTTCAATCCATGTCTTTTGTGGAAGCGCGTCCGAGTGACAATATTCGCGGAGTGGATGCGTTTATCTATCTGCGAGCGGAGGCTGCGGCTGGGCCAAGTGGTCCTTCGGACTTCTTGGAATCGATTTTCAGCCCCTACAACTCCAAAATTCTTGCAAAGTATGTTGCCGTCTATCGCATGATTTTAACCGGTAATAGCCGGATTGCTGCAGCTCGGCAGATCGAGCTGACAGATACAAAAGGTAGCTTTTCTTTGAGCGGTGATGCTCCGCCAGTGGAAGACGCTGAGCCAATGGTTCAAAGACTTCGTGATGAAGCGGCTTGGCAAATTTTTGAATCTCTGCATCCCTGATTTTCCGATGATTTTTGCCTGTCGTAATCTTGGCTTTCACACGCATTAGCTGAGGGGCTTTTGACATTTATGGGTTTATCCAGAGAAGCCATTCTTTTCGGTCTGATTATGTTTTTGATTTCAGGTTTCGGTAGTTTGAAATCGCAAATGTTGGAAAAATCTTCAGGTTTGGAAGCCTTTGGAGGCTTGCAGAAAGACTACGCACCAGTCATATGGGAAGGCTCTGCAAAAATCAGAGAAATGCTGCTGGAAAAAAGACCGAGCTTCAAGCCCGATTGGATTCCTATACAAAGGCCATAGATTCCTACAAAAAGCGAGGTTTATTCAAAAAATGTGCCATAGCGCAAACTGAGTTTGCCTGGGCGCAATTCCTTCGAGCCCAGACATGCTCGATCCAGGAGAGGGATGACTTCCTTGCTCAGGCTGAAGCAGCATTGCGTGAGGCCTTAACTTTTTTTGCTCCTGAATCCATGCCAAAGGAGTGGGCCGAGGCGCGCAGCAAACTTGGGAATGTTTTTCAGGCCCAAGCGGCATTCTCAAATCTGGATCAGGGAAAAAGACGACTCCTCTTGAAGGAGGCCTCGACTGCCTACGAGGAGGCGAGGGCGGTCTTCAAAAGCATTGGATTTATTAAATATGCTGATATGGCACAGATGGAGTTTGCCTCTGCGTTGCAAGACGAGGCTGCAATAGCCACAGATCCTACAGAGGCGAGCGAACTTGCGGATAGGGCGTGCAGTATCTATCAAGAAATACTGAGGACACTAGAATCAGGAAAGCCGGTGTAAAGTTTGTTCTGTAATTGTGTTCTTCGCGACCTGAGCGCCCCTTCCGGGGGCGGCGGAGCGAAGGCGAGTGTAGCGAGCCGAGCGCAGCCGGCCCCGGAAGGGGCTTGCGCGAAGTTCGCCGGGGGCTGGCCAGTGTGGTTTTCTGTTGAGGTGCAGCAAACACAACAAACAAAAACACACACATGACCAACCAAATTGATTCTCAACTTCTGACAACCGTTTTGCAACTCCTCACCACCGAATGTTCCTCCGGCTTTGCCGAGGGCCTGCGCCTGCTCGTCAACGAGGCCATTCAAAGGGGTCGGGCATTAATTATTGACATTTGGTAAACTGGAAGTGCGTCGGATTTTTTAGACGGAATTAACGGGACTTCAGATTTGTAGCGAGTTTTGTCG
>Ga0247832_1007233_pt1 | contig 11705 bp, 10 predicted proteins | sample LaCruzMarch2015__10_FD_192407 | JGI IMG/M metagenome (GOLD analysis project Ga0247832, IMG submission 192407) | Freshwater microbial communities from meromictic Lake La Cruz, Castile-La Mancha, Spain - LaCruzMarch2015_4m | ecosystem: Environmental > Aquatic > Freshwater > Lake | place: Spain...
AAGGAACCCACTGAGCAGCCTGCCACCACACCGATGCAGGATGCAAGGGCGCAAAAACGGCCCTTGATATTTTGGTTGCCTGTGCTGTTGGCTGTCGTAGCGGTTCTTTTCAGTGGCCTGCTTTGGGAAAAGCTTTCGCGCATTCAAGGCCAACTGGCAAGGCAAAGTGCAGATGCAGGTCAACAATCTCTGGAAGCCAAAGCATGGGCCAAGCAAGCGCAAGACAGCGTCAAAGACAGTGCCGCCCGAATGGCCTTGGTTGAATCTCGGTTGGGCGAGGCTAGCTTGCAGCGAGCTCAACTGGAGGAGCTGATTCAAACTCTGTCGCGTTCACGTGATGAAAACTTGATTTTGGACATTGAATCTTCTCTGCGACTGGCTCAGCAGCAGGCTCAATTAACCAGTAGCTTGGAGCCTTTGTTGGGCGTTCTCAAAACCGCCCAATCACGCCTTCAAAGAGCATCCAATCCGCGCTTGATTGGCATTCAAAGAGCCATTGACCGCGACCTTGAGCTTGTCAAATCAGTTCAAATTACAGACCTGCCCGGCATGTTGTTGGTGTTAGACGAAATTGTGGCCCTGGCCGATGAGTTGCCCTTGGCCAATGAAATGAACCGACCTTCGTTGACCCCCTCCAAATCGGCTGATGCCAATCCAGCCACCCCTCAGAATTCGGCTTGGTGGCAAACAGTGCTAGACCGTTTCATGCTTGAAGCGCGTGGCTTATTAAGGGTGAGTCGCATCGACAGTCCTGAGGCAGCGCTCTTGGCCCCTGAGCAAGGATTTTTTCTGCGTGAGAATTTGAAACTCAAACTGCTCAATGCACGACTGGGGTTGTTGGCCAGACAAAACGATGCTGCCCGCGCAGACATGCAAGCAGTCGCCATCGTCTTGAAAAAATATTTCGACCCAGGCGCTCGCAAAACACAACATGCCCTGCAATTGTTGGAGAAAGCACAAGCATTAAGCAAAGGCAATGCCATTCCAAGACTCGATGCCACGATGGCTGCATTGGCCACGGCCTCCTCTGGAAAGTAAAACGGCATGCGTGCAGCACTTTGGCTTGTGAGTTTGTTTGCGGTGGCTGTGGCCACGGCCTTGCTGGCTTCAAACAACGTTGGTACGGTTGCTATTTTCTGGGCGCCCTACCGCGTCGATCTCTCCCTGAATTTGGTTTTGTTTGGGCTGGTCATGATTTTATTGACCTTGCATTGGGCGCAACGGGCACTCACAGCCTTGTTTGAGTTGCCTCGGCAAGCCAAGCGCTGGCGCTTGCAACAGAAGGAACGTGCAGCACACAGTGCCTTGCTAGATGCCATGGCCCAGTTTATGGAAGGCAGATTTTTGCGTGCGCGCAAATCTGCCGAGCTGGTGCTTGTCAGAGAAAAGTCTTTGTCCGACAGTGGCGAAATTTTGGAGCACGCAGGCGCCTTGCGATGTGTCGCGCACATTTTGGCGGCCGAATCTGCTCATGCATTGCATGACAAAGTCACTCGTCAGTCTCACCTGGATCAGGCCTTGCAAGAGCCAGCTGGCGGCTTTGCCAATCTGCGTCAATCGCTGATGGAAGGTAGCATGCTGCGTGCCGCTCGGTGGGCGCTGGATGACAGAGATGCTGCAGAGAGTTTGCTTTGGTTAGATCGATTGCCACTTGGTGTCTCACGTCGAACATTGGCCATGAGATTGCGACTGAAGGCTGCGCGCTTGGCAGGTGAGTCGTCACAGGCTTTAGACACCGCGTTGCTGCTTATCAAACACCGTGCCTTTGCGACTGAAGCTGCCGAAAGCATGATTCGCAGCTTGGTTTTTGAATTGATTTCAAAAACGCATGAGTTAGGACAAATGCAGCGACTTTGGACTCGGTTGGGTGAAGCGCAGCGTCAATCACCCGATTTGGCTATTCAAGCCGCACTGCACTGGCTAAGCCTCAAGGGAGATCCAGTTGTGATGAGGGCTTGGTTAAAGCCCATTTGGGTCAGGTGGCAGGCAAGCCCTCAGACCCTGTCCAAGGCGCAACAATTGAAGTTGACCCAGGCTTTAGAGAAAAGCTTCACAGGACAAGATACAAGCGAAGAGCGTGAGTGGTTGGCGCTCATTGAGTCGGCTCAAAAAAGCAATCCTCGTGAACCTCTTTTGCAGTTTTTAGCCGGACGCCTGTGTCAAAAAGGGCAGTTGTGGGGAAAGGCTCAGTTGCTTCTTTCCCAAGCTGCACCCGCGCTAGAAGATCCTGTCATACGCAGACAGGCATGGCGCTCATTGGCAGAGCTTGCCGAACAACGTGAAGATTTGCCGGCGGCTTTAGCGGCCTTGAAGAAAGCGGCAATGGAATAAAAAAAGGGACCTTCAGGTCCCTTTTTTGGCAGAAGCAAGAACCTCAGGTTCTGTGCATCTTTTGGCCACTGGCTGCCATTAGAAAGGCAATTTCATGTCGCTTAAGTCTTTGCGAGTTTCCACCAAGACCAAAGGTCCTTCGTCAACAACCACTGCAGGCGGTCGAACGCGAGGGACATGCACGGCTTTGGGTTCGGCTGCGATGGCAGCTTGGACTTGTGCAATTTTTTCTGGATCAGAGTTGACCCACTGCAGACCTGAGCTTTGGGCGACTTGTACCAGACTTGCCATGGGCAATTCGTAGGCTTGAACCTTGGGCAAGCCTGCAGACGGCGCCGCAGTTGGCGTGGGGGCTGCTGATACTGCGACTGGCGCTGCGGATGCAACTGACACCGCTTCGGACGTTCCGTCCACGGGTGCAGCGGTGCTTGCGGCACGGTCAAAGTAAGAGCGCGCTGCTGGTGCGTCTTCTTGAGCTTGAACATCTTGCGAAGCTTGATCGGTTTGTAAATTTTCCGAGTTGTTACCGTCGCCGTTGGTGTTGCGTTCTCTGCGATCACGTCCATAACGATCGCGTGAGCGCCGTTCTCTGCGTTCTGGTGTTCCATTTGCAGAATCTTGACGCTCTTCACCTTGAGAATTTGACTCTGAAGCGCCATTGGGCTGGCTGTCATTGTTGTAGTTCAACTCAGCTTGGGCTGGTCCGAGATTCTCTGTGTTTTCAGTGCCGCTATTTTGGCGCGTATTCTCGTTGTTGCGACGCTCACCACGTTCACCACGTTCTCTGCGGCCTTCGCCGCGCTCGCGTCTGCCCTCTCCGCGAGGGGCTCTTTCTGGGCGTGCTTCATTGCGCGTGTCTGCTTGGCTTGAATTAGTGGCTTCAGCGTTGACATTTTGGGTGTCGACGGCATTGTTGCCATTGGGGTTGGCGTTTTCACGGCGTTCGCCGCGATCAGCGCGGTCACCTCGTTGACCATTGCGATCGCTGCGTTCTGCACCTCGGCGGTTACCGCCATTTTCGCGCGGAGCGCGTGTTTCAGTGCTCTCGTTGCGCTCGGTTGCGCCTTCAGTGCGTTCACCGCGATCATTTCGATCTCCACGCCGGCCGCCACGGCCACCGCGTCCACCCCGGCGATCGCCGTTGCGGTCGCTGCGTTCATTGCGCTCGCCATCTTTCGGTGTGCGTTCGCCACGCTTGCCTACATTTTTGGCCGGCTCTTCCTGAGCTTCTGTTGTACCGCCAAACAAGCGCTTGAGCCAACCAAAGAAGCCGCCTGTACTTTCAGCCTTTGCAACCGCTTGACGGGCTTGTGCTGGGGCTGACTTTGTAGATTCAGGCTTAGGCACCGAAGCTGGCGCAGGTGCGTCAGGCAAAACGCCTTTGATAACAGGTGTTTGACGGTTTGTGGGCTCTTGCGAGCGACGCGTCACAGTGGTGGGATCTTCCATCACTTCAGCCATGGTGTAGCTGGCTTCAATGTTGTCCAAGCGAGGGTCATCGTGCTTCAAACGCTCTAGCTTGTAGTGAGGCGTTTCCAAAGACTTGTTAGGAACCAGCAGCACATTGATGCGCTGTTTCAATTCAATCTTGGCGATTTCTGGGCGCTTTTCGTTCAACAAGAAAGAGGCAACTTCCACAGGCACTTGGGCGTGCACTGCGGCCGTGTTGTCCTTCATGGACTCTTCTTGGATGATGCGCAAAATTTGCAAAGCCGAGCTCTCGGTGTCGCGCACATGGCCGGAGCCGCCGCAACGTGGGCATGGAATAGAGGAGCCTTCAGCAAGCGCTGGTTTCAAGCGTTGGCGACTCATTTCTAGGAGGCCGAACTTGCTGATAGAGCCAAACTGAACACGTGCGCGGTCTTGACGCAATGCATCGCGCAGACGATTTTCGACATCACGGCGGTTGCGTGACTCTTCCATGTCAATGAAGTCAATGACGATCAGGCCACCCAAATCGCGCAAACGCATTTGGCGAGCCACTTCGTCGGCGGCTTCTAGGTTGGTGCGCGTGGCGGTTTCTTCAATGTCGCCGCCTTTGATGGCGCGTGCAGAGTTCACGTCCACCGACACCAAGGCTTCGGTGTGGTCAATGACGATGGCGCCGCCTGATGGCAACTGCACAGTGCGTGCATAAGCCGATTCAATTTGGTGCTCAATTTGGAAACGGCTGAACAGGGGTGCATCGTCGCGGTAGCGTTTCACACGCGGTGCAAACTCGGGCATGACGTGGCTCATAAACTGCTGAGCTTGATCGTAGATGTCGTCGGTGTCGATCAGGATGTCGCCGATGTCGCTGTTGAAGTAATCGCGAATGGCGCGAATGACCAAGCTGGATTCTTGGTAAATCAGGAAGGCGCCTTTGGCCCCTTGCGTGGCGCCGTCAATGGCGGTCCACAGCTTGAGCAAATAGTTCAAGTCCCATTGCAATTCAGGTGCGCTGCGACCAATGCCAGCGGTGCGGGCAATGATGGACATCCCTTTGGGATATTCCAACTGGTCCATGGCTTCTTTGAGTTCTGCGCGGTCGTCGCCTTCAATTCGACGGCTAACGCCACCACCGCGTGGGTTGTTGGGCATGAGGACCACATAGCGTCCGGCCAAACTGATGAAGGTGGTGAGGGCGGCGCCCTTGTTGCCACGTTCTTCTTTTTCCACTTGTACCAAAAGCTCTTGGCCTTCGCGGATCACATCGTTGATGCGCGCTTGGCTAACAGGCACGCCTTCGGCAAAGTATTGGCGGGAGATTTCTTTGAAAGGCAAGAAGCCGTGGCGCTCTTCGCCGTAGTCGACGAAGCAGGCTTCAAGCGAGGGCTCGACACGCGTGACAACCGCCTTGTAGATGTTGCCTTTGCGTTGTTCGCGGCCTTCAATTTCAATTTCGTAGTCGAGGAGTTTTTGTCCATCGACGATGGCCAAGCGGCGTTCTTCAGCCTGTGTGGCGTTGATCAGCATCCGTTTCATGATGCGTCCCTTCTTTTCAATGTGTCAGCAAAACAAGCCCCGCCAAATTTGGCGTTGGGGCCGGATCACCTGTTTAACAACCAGCTCTTAAGGAGCCAACGGTGCCGAGACTGACGTTCGAAACGAAGGGAATTGCCAAAAGATTCCGACATTCATGGGCGCAAGTTTGTCGCTGGAATGTGGAAAGGGGCGCGTGGAAGAATCGAGGCTGTGAGCGCGCGCAGGCAATGGTGTCTCGAGCGGCGCAAATAGCCACTGCAAGAAAGACAGCAAAGATCCAAACAACACACTCATTTCGATTCAATCCGTTCAGTAGCTGAAAAGCTGCTGACTAAAAATATTCCGTATCTGGGTTTCAAAGCATCGGTCCAACCAAAAAGATCGTCTGCCACTGTTGGCCCTGGCCTTCAGTCTGCAGATTTCGCTCATGGCGGCATCGAACTTACGGCGCTTGTTGGCGGAGAGTGAACTAAACTCCTGTCATCAGGAATTCATTTCCATTCAAATCAACCACTTACAGCACAACGCCGGTGAATCGCATTATAGGGCCTCAAGCCGCACATTCAGACCTTTCTGCGGCCACATATCCGGCCGTAGAGGTCAAATGGCTCACTGTGGACGAGGAGTCGACTGGCCAACGCTTGGACAACTTCCTCATTCGGCACCTCAAAGGAGTCCCCAAAACGCACATTTATCGAATCATTCGAAGTGGTGAAGTTCGAGTGAACAAGGGGCGTGCTTCGGCAGATACACGGATTGAGACGGGTGATGTTGTTCGGTTACCGCCTGTGAGAATTTCGGACAAAGTCGCTGAAAAGGCGGCCAGACCAGCGCCGGGACGAGAATTCCCCCTGTTGTTAGAAGACGACGCTTTGATGGCCATCGACAAGCCCTCAGGCGTAGCGGTACATGGCGGATCTGGTGTGAGTTTTGGGGTGATTGAGCAGTTGCGTCAGGCCAGGCCGCTGGCAAAACTGCTCGAATTGGTGCACCGATTGGACCGTGAAACCAGCGGCATCTTGTTGGTGGCCAAGAAAAGAAGTGCCCTCAAGCACCTTCAAGACCAATTCAGGGAGCGGGAAACAGGCAAGACTTACCTTGCCCTGGTGCAAGGCAGCTGGCCTGAAAAGTTAAAGGTCATAGACAGCGCGTTGCACAAATACCTTTTGCCAGATGGCGAGCGTCGTGTGAAGATCACATCCAACGAGGACCCTGATGGCATGCGGTCCATCACCTTGGTGAAAGTGGCAGAGCGCTTGGTGGGTTGCACCTTGTTAGAGGTCACCATCAAGACGGGTCGGACCCATCAAATTAGGGTGCACTTGGCATCTCAAGGGCACCCCATTGCCGGCGACGATAAATACGGTGATTTCGAGTGGAACAAAGTACTTCAAAAACAAGGCCTGAAGAGAATGTTTTTGCATGCTTGGCGTCTGCAGTTTTCCCACCCTGCTACCGGCAAGCGAGTCGAGTTGAAATCAAGCCTACCTTCAGAACTCCAACTGTATGTCAATCATGCCAAACCCAAGTCTACGTCCCCGCCAGTTTGACCTGATCGCCTTCGATTGGGATGGCACGCTGTTTGATTCCACTGCCATCATCACGCGTTGCATTCAGCGTGCCGTGGTCGATGTCGGCGGGCAAGAGCCCAGCAAAGAAGCTGCGTCGTACGTCATCGGCTTGGGATTGATGCAAGCACTGGCGCACGCCGCCCCCGATGTGCCTGTTGAAAAATACCCAGAACTTGGACAGCGCTATCGTCACCACTACACGGCACACCAAAACGACATTGTTCTTTTTGACGGCGTCTTGCCCATGTTGGCTGACTTGAAATCGCGGCACCATTGGTTAACGGTGGCCACTGGCAAGAGCCGCAAAGGTTTGAACGAAGCCTTGCATGATGTTGACTTAAAGGGTGTGTTTGATGGCTCACGCACAGCAGATGAAACAGCAGGCAAGCCCAGCCCAATCATGTTGCATGAGTTGATGCGAGAATTAGGTGTGGAGGCTAATCGCACTCTGATGATTGGCGATACAACGCACGATTTGCAAATGGCTTTGAATGCGGGATGTGCCAGCGTTGGGGTCAGTTATGGCGCTCACGAGCCTTCTGCTTTCCACGATTTGAAGCCGAAGTTCATTGCGCATTCAGTGTCTGAACTTCATCAATGGTTGCTTGAAAATGCTTGATAACACCGTCATACCTTTGTGCCATTCAAATGAACTGAGCGATGGGGGCTTAGCTGTTCCGTTTGATGTGATTTATGGCGGCCAATCTTGCAGGGCCTTTGCCATCCGTTTCAAAGGGGTGGCGTATGCTTACTTGAACCGTTGCAGCCACGTGGCCATGGAAATGGATTTCCAGCCCAACCGATTTTTCGATACAACTGGACAATTCCTCATTTGCTCAACACATGGTGCTTTGTACCGTCCTGATTCTGGCGCCTGCGCGGGCGGCCCTTGCAATGGCGGTTTGATCCCAATCACCTTGTCGGAGCAAGGCGGTGTGGTTCACTGGCATACTGATTTCAATTTAAAACCTTTTGAGTTCACATGAGTTCTGAAAATCCTGAGTCATCGATTACACCCAACCAGACCTTGGATCGTCAGGCTTCCTTGGGTCCATCTACACAGTCTTCCGTTCAAAGCGCTGAGGCTCATTGGGAGCGAAAGATCTTGTCAGACTTGGTTCAGTCCAATTTGAAAGAGCAACAAGCCTCGCGTCGATGGAAAGTGGGTTTGAGGCTGGGCTGGTTGTTGTTTTGGTTGGTGGTGCTGTGGCAGGTGTTTTCACATAACCAAACTTCTTCCAGCATCACAAAGCCGCATACCGCCCTGGTCAATATCAAAGGTGAAATTGCCGATGGCGCAGATGCCAGTGCAGAAAATGTGGTGGCTTCAATGCGCGCCGCCTTGGAAGATTCTGGCTCGCAAGCCTTGATTTTGCTCATCAACTCTCCCGGTGGCAGTCCCGTTCAGGCCGGCATCATCAATGATGAAATCGTTCGACTTAAAGCCCTTCATCAGAAGCCCATTTATGCAGTGGTTGAAGAGTCATGTGCATCGGCGGCCTACTACATTGCTGCGGCAACTGACAAAATTTATGTCGACAAAGCCAGTATTGTGGGCAGCATTGGGGTGCTCATGGATGGCTTTGGTTTTACCGGCTTGATGGACAAACTCGGTGTCGAAAGACGGCTCATGACGGCGGGTGAAAACAAGGGATTTTTAGACCCCTTTAGCCCTCAGACTGAGGCGCAGCGAAAACACGCGCAGTTCATGCTGAACGACATTCATTCGCAGTTCATTGAGGTGGTAAAAAAAGGTCGTGGCGATCGTTTGAAAGAAACACCAGGCATGTTCAGTGGTTTATTTTGGACGGGTCAGCAAGCGGTTGAGTTGGGTTTGGCCGATGAATTGGCCAGCATCGACCAAGTAGCGCGTGATGTGGTGAAAGCTGAAGATCTGGTTGACTATTCACGCCAAGACAATGTGGCTGAGCGTTTGGTGAAGCGCTTTGGCGCAGCCATGGGTGAAGGCGCATGGAAAGCCATGCGCTCTAGTACCGTTATTCGCTAATCGATTCTCTAAGAGCTTCAGTTGAGGCTTTTTTGAATCGGCCGCTTAAACGCCAATTGCAAAAACCGCTGGCGTCTGATTGTTTAGACCTTCAGGCAATTGTCCTAAGGGCAACTTTCGCCACTGTTGCGTTGTTGAACTTTGATTGACCGCACTCGTCAATGTCAAACCGCTGCTAAACGCCAGTCGGCTACCCGGCTGCAAAGTTTGAACAAGTGAAGACCAAAGTGCCGCGTTGCGATAAGGGGTCTCAATGAAGAGTTGAGTTTGACCTGACTTCAAAGCGCATTGTTCTAACTCTTTAATTCTTCGGGCCCTATCTTGAGGTTCCTGCGGCAGGTACCCAACAAACGCAAAATTTTGTCCATTCAAGCCACTGCTGGCCAATGCCAATAGCAATGAAACAGGCCCGATCAGGGGAATGACTCGAATGCCAAGTTCGTGTGCTGCACGAACCACTGAGCTACCAGGATCGGCGACCGCTGGCATGCCAGCTTCGCTGACCAAACCCATGTCCTCGCCTTCCAGCGCAGTTGCCAATAAGGGCTTGGCATCAAAGCTGCCCAGGTGATCGCCTTTCTTATGCACTTGCCTTGGCAACTCGACAATGGTTTGTGTTTGGATGCTTGCTTTTAAAGGGGTGCATGCATCGATTCGTTTGAGATAGGCGCGTGTGGTTTTGGCGTTCTCGCAAATCCAGTGTGTGATGTTGGCGGCTGCTGAGATGGTTCCCATTGGCATCACTTGTTGCAGATCAATGTCTTCGTCGCAACCAAAGTCAAGCGGGGCTGGGACTAAAAAAAGTTTGCCAAATTGGCGCTGTGCTTTTGTCATAACAATTTCACACCCGCTTCTCGAAGCATTTGACATGTTCTGATCAGTGGGAGGCCGATCAATGCGGTGGGATCGTCGTTGTCAATTGCATCCAAAAGCGCAATGCCCAGACCTTCGCTTTTGGCACTACCTGCGCAGTCGTAAGGTTCCTCGGCCCGCAAATAAGTTTCGATTTCAGCGTCGCTTAAATCGCGAAACTTCACTTTCACTTCAGCCAAATCGGTGCGCTCAAAACCTGTGGCAATACACACAACTGACAGCGCTGTTTGAAAAATAACCGTTTTGCCGCGCATGCGCTGCAATTGCAAGATGGCGTTGGCGTGGTTGCCAGGTTTGCCTAGGGGTGTTCCTTCTAAGTCTGCGACTTGGTCAGAGCCAATCACGACGGCCTCTGGATATTTGAGCGCAACGGCGCGAGCCTTGGCAAGCGCCAATCGGAGAGCCAAGTCTTTGGGCGACTCATTGCTGTGTGGCGTTTCATCCACATCTGGCGATGCAGTTTCAAATGGAATTCGCAGCCTAGTCAGCAATTCTTTGCGGTAACGAGAAGTCGAGCCCAAGATCAGAGGGCGGCCTGACGAGGCCAATGTGGTTTGTTGATTGTCTTTGGACATCCCTCAATTCTCTTACACTGAAGGCATGGATAAAAAAATTGATTTGAATCGCCTCAATGTCAAGGCTTTTGCAAGAGAGGGGCTCGGTTTGCAAGGGCAAATGAGTCTGGCCCAGTTTGGCAGATTGGCTGAATTGGCTTTAAGCCCTGTTGAGTCCTCTTTGCAAGATTTAGAACCGCCGACCGAGGTTTCATGGGACATTCAAGCAGAGTTGGTGCCAATTTCGGGTGCCGATTCTCAAATTTGGATGTATTTGAAAGCCGAAGTAGATTTGCCCATGCAATGCCAAAGGTGTATGGGCCCGGTTCAATTGCTTGTGAAAGCCGACGCCACCTTTCGTTTTGTCACAGATGAAGCGACGGCAGAAGCAGAAGACGACGAATCCGAGGAGGATTTGCTGGTTTTGACACCTGAATTGAACGTTTTGGAACTCATTGAAGACGAGCTCATCATGTCTGCCCCCATTGTGCCGAAGCATGAAAAATGCCCCAATTTGGTGCCAATGTCGGCTGTTGATGAAGCCTTTGAAGAGGCTTTGGAGGCCCGACCGAACCCTTTTGCAACACTGGCGCAATTGAAGAATAAACCAAATTAAAGCGCTGGATTGACCGAAAAGTTTGGGCTATAATCAGCGGCTTCGTGCCTGTCAGGGCGCGTTAGTCCATACACTGTTTAACCCTAAGCCGCGTTGCGCTTTTTGCGCTTGGCCTGAAAAGGACCTTTGTCCTGATCTCTAATAACGCTGCTTCCAACGCATCCAAGGAGCCATCATGGCTGTTCAACAAAATAAAAAGTCACCTTCTAAGCGTGGCATGCACCGTTCGCACAACGCGCTGAACGTGCCAGGTATCGCCGTCGAGCCAACGACTGGCGAAACTCATTTGCGTCACCATATCAGCCCTAACGGTTTTTACCGGGGCCGCCAAGTTCTGAAGAACAAATCAGAAGCCTAATTGATGCTTGAAATACAGGCCCGATGCTACATTCAAGGTAGCCTCGGGCCTTTGTATTTCTGTCTATTGACATCATGTCATCCAAAGAATTTTTCACCCTTGCTGTAGATTGCATGGGGGGAGATCACGGGCCACACATTACGCTGCCCGCTTGTCGTCATTTTTTAGACGCTCACCCTAACGCGCGCTTGCAATTGGTCGGTCAAGCAGACGCACTGGCTTCATTTCAGCACGAGCGAGCGGTCATCGTTGAAGCCACTGAGGTGGTTGGGATGGACGATTCTGTTGAGGTGGCCCTGCGCAGGAAAAAAGACTCATCCATGCGTGTCGCCATCGAGTTGGTGAAGGCGGGCGAGGCCGATGCCGCCGTGTCGGCTGGGAATACGGGCGCATTGATGGCTATTGCGCGCTATGTTCTTAAAACCATGGA
>Ga0247832_1007238_pt1 | contig 11694 bp, 8 predicted proteins | sample LaCruzMarch2015__10_FD_192407 | JGI IMG/M metagenome (GOLD analysis project Ga0247832, IMG submission 192407) | Freshwater microbial communities from meromictic Lake La Cruz, Castile-La Mancha, Spain - LaCruzMarch2015_4m | ecosystem: Environmental > Aquatic > Freshwater > Lake | place: Spain...
GATCGAGTCGATCTTGGTGCCGGGCACGACGGCTGGTTTGGGCCGTTCGTTGTACACAGATTATTTGATTGCGGTCGAGCTTGCGGGCGCTGTCTTGCTTGTCGCAACCATTGGAGCGATTGCTTTGGCCCAACGACCAGCGGAGAATTTATCATGAATGATACGATCACTCAAAATTTGCTTGTCTTTGGTGGGGTGTTGTTTTGCGCAGGGCTTGTTGGCTTTTTGAGCCGACGGTCGCTGATTCTGATGTTCCTGTCGCTTGAAATGATGCTGTCGGGTGTCAGTGTGAATCTGATTACGTTTGCTAGACATCACCAAAATTATCAGGGGCAGATTCTAGCGATCATGGTGCTAACGATTGCCGCGTGTGAAGCGGCCATTGCTTTGGCGCTAGTTGTTTCGTTGTATCGCCGAAAGGCAACCTTGGATGTCAAGGCTTGGGATGATCTCAGCGAGACCATCGTTCCGAAGGTATCCGAATCACCGGTTCGCTTTGGCGATGCGGCAATGGAGTTTCCGATTCTAACGCCTGCTGGATTGGATCCTTTGGAGCGTCCAGTCCCATCCGATTTTGAAGCCAACGAATCAGGGACGGCAGATAAAGTCAGTACACGTACGCACGAGGTTTCTTCTCATGCATAGTCTTTTCGCTTGGATGGTTCCGATTTCGCCTCTGTTGGGGTGTATTGCATGCACGATTCTATCCGTCCGAGGGGATCGTAAGATTGCACATTTGCCAGCTATCATTTCGCTGGTGTTCTCCGCGTTGTGTACGATTTGCTTAGTGCTTTTTGGTGCTCAAGGCGAATCCGGTAGCACGCTCTTTGAGGGATATCGTTATTTGAACGTTGGTGGACTTACTTTAGACATCTCCTTGAAGGTGGACACGCTGTGTTTGTCGTTGCTAGTAGTCGTGACTTCGATTTCGGCCATGATTGCGATCTTCTCGAAAGACTACATGCATGATGACCCTGGCTTTGCTAGGTACTATGCAGTCTTCTGCGGCTTCGTTTTTTCGATGACCATGCTGGTGCTTTCCCACAACCTTTTGATGTTGTATGCTTTTTGGGAGGGGGTTGGCACTTGTTCCTATTTGCTGATTGGCTTTTGGTTTAGGAAACCTAGTGCAGCCAAGGCTGCCACTAAAGCATTTTTAGTAAACCGAGTTGCGGATTGTTTCTTCTTGTTTGGCATTTTGTTGCTCGCATACACGATGGGGCAAACCCAAGGTGTGGAAGCAGGGAACTTCTTTGCCAGGTTGGACTTCACAAATATTTTTAGTGCCGTTCCCCTGATGGCGACGCAACATCCTGAATTGTTGACGACCATTGGGTTCCTGTTGATGATAGGTGCCATTGGCAAATCGGCTCAGTTCCCTTTCCACGTTTGGTTGCCGGATGCGATGGAAGGCCCAACTCCCGTTTCGGCTTTGATCCACGCAGCAACGATGGTGACGGCGGGAGTTTATTTGATGGCCCGGTTGTCTCCGTTGACGGAATCTACACCGGCGGTGCTCAGTGCAGTCGCTTGGCTTGGTGGCATCACCGCGTTTATCGCCGCTTGGATGGCATTGTTTCAAGATGATTTGAAGCGGGTGTTAGCCTACTCCACGGTGAGTCAACTGGGCTATCTGTTCATGGCGCTTGGGGCTGGAGCCATCAAAGACTTGATGGTGGTTGCTGTGACCGCAGCCATGTTCCATCTTGTGACCCACGCATTCTTCAAAGCGCTTTTGTTTTTGTCCGCTGGTAACGTGATGCACGCGATGGGGGACATTATCGATATGCGACAGTTTGGAGGTCTTCGCAAAGTTCTTCCCAAGACAAACATTTTGTTTTTGATTGGTGCTGCGGCTTTAGCTGGCCTTCCCCCACTGGCTGGATTTTTTAGTAAGGACGGCATTTTGGCGGTGCTTGCCGATGCGAGCAAAGATGGTGAGTATGGCAATCAGTTCTCGATTTTGCTGGGAATAGGATTTGTGACCGCGTTGATGACGGCGGTATACACATCTCGGGCTTACTTCCGAACGTTTCACGGAAACGAGAAGGTGCCCGATGAGGCTGGAAATCACGCTCATGAAGCCACCAATGTGATGCTTTCGCCAATGTTGGTACTTGCCATTGGGGCGGTGGTGGCGGGATTGGCTCTGGGGCCAACGCACGTGCTGGGAAATTATCTGGGTCAGACCCCCGCTCTGCATGCACACGCAGAGCACCACGAAGAGCTTTGGGTAATGGCCGTGTCTGGGATACTGGCAGTTGTTGGTGTCGGTATTGGATATGGACTTTCCAAGTTGGGGCCAAGTACGGCCTCGTCGGGTGCTTGGGTAGCATTCGCTGATTTTGGTCGCAATCGATTGTACATCGATTGGGTCTACAATTTCTTGCTGGTTGCTCCGCTAGAGTGGTTCGCTCGTTTGCTTGGATGGTTTGACACCAATGTGGTAGACAATCTTGCGATGCAAATAGCTTCTATTCCTCGATTGTTTGGATTGCTTGGGCAACGAGTTCAAAACGGACGATTGCCAGGATACTCGTACATTACAGCCGTAGGAATCGCGGCACTTGCCGTCTGGATCGCTACTCGATAGCAAAAAACCACCTCATGACACTTCTTATACCTATCCTGATTCTTCTCCCATTGTTCATTGGCATTGGGATTTTTATCTTTGGCAGCAAAGGCGAGTCGATGGTCGGCTTGGCTCTTGGGGCGTCTGCTTCAGTGCTCGGACTGAGCATTGTTCTTCTGTACCAGGTCTTAGGTGCGGCGGATGGCGAGAACGCGTTGAAGTCAGCCACCATTCATGCACGCGTGAGTTTTGCCCCCGAATGGTTGCAAATTCGATTGCCAATTTCAGTTGGGAGTCATCCCGTCCAATGGCAGTTTCAATTCGGATCGGACGGCATCGGTGCGCTCATGGTACTGCTCACTGGTATCGTTGGGTTTGCAACGATGGTGATGGCGACGATTCAGATCAAGGAACGATTAGCTAGTTACTTGGCATTGATTTTAATCACCCAGTCCATGCTGCTCGGTGTGTTTCTTTCGATGGATTTGCTTTCTTTTTACCTGTTTTTTGAGGCAGTTCTTCTTCCACTGATTCTACTGATCAATGGTTGGGGCAACAAAAAGGATTCGCAACAAGCTTCGCGTAAGTTTTTGTTGTACACCCTTGTAGGTAGCGTACCGATGGTCTTGGGGTTGATCGGAATTGCCTTGCAATCAGACACACCTGAACGAGCGTCCACCGTATCCTTGGAAGCATTGTCTGCAATAGCCAATGAAGCCCAACAAGCCGCCATGAACGCGTCGGTGGGTGGGGATCCATCCGCGATCCCGATGCTGATGGAAAAGGAGGGCTGGATTGTACTGCTGTTGCTTCTTGGGTTCGGAATCAAGCTTGCAATTTTGCCATTACACACTTGGTTGCCGACGACTTATGCGGCCGCTCATCCGAATACAACAGCGTTGATTGCATCGGTGGTTGCTAAACTTGGGGTTTTTGGGATCATTCGAATCGTGATACCTTTGACTCCATTGGCTCTTTCCACGACGGGGCAGATGTTGTTTGGTGGACTTGGGGCGTTAGCCATTGTCTATGGTGCGATGGTGGCGCTTTCCCAGTCGGACTTGAGGAAAGTGTTGGCCTACAGTTCCATCAGCCACGTCGGTTTCATCACGTTGGGGCTAATGTCCATGAACAGTGAAGGATTATCTGGTGCAACGATCCAGATGTTCAATCATGGCATTATCACCTGCGGTATGTTTCTTTTGTTAGGAATGCTCGAACAACGGCAAGGAAAGATTTCGCTGGACACTGAGGACCAGGGCTTCGCATCTCTTTATCCTAAGCTGAGCGTGTTGCTGGTGTTCTTCACGTTAGCCGGGGCTGGTTTACCTGGCTTGAATGGCTTTGTGGGAGAACTATTAGCAATGACGGGAATGATCCGCGTATCCGGTATCTTTGTGGCCATAGCAGTTCTCGGTACTGTTTTGGGTGCATGGTATGGATTGCGGATAGTGCAACGAGTTTTGTTTGGTAGTTCGGGGCCGAATAAACCAGGAAACGCTCTTTTGGTATCGACAGATCTGTCGGTACGCGAGTTCGCTCCGCTGCTGGCAATGGCTTTTGTTTGTCTGTACATCGGCGTGCGTCCTCAGGATTCCATCCATCTGTTCGAGCAAGACGTGAAACGAATTGTTCGGATTTCGGAGCCGAGTTCAAAGGCGATTCACCCGGAAATCGATACGCTTGCTCAAACAAAGTAGTTTGGCTTCCACATCAACATCATGCGGCTTCCAGCTCATCTTGGTAGCAGGCAGACACCCCTTCAACTAGTTTTAGATTTTGGCGTAAACCGTGGATACACTACAAACCATTAAGTCGTCGCTTACCCTGATGTTGCCCGCCCTGACGCTTGTTCTGGGTGGGTCTTTAATGATGGCAGCGTCGCTGTTGTTGAAGACTGGTTCGAACCGAGATGTTCATGGCCAACGCACGTATATGGCCCTTATCTCGCTGGCGTTCCTAGTGGTTGCTTGGGTATTTGGCTACCTAAGGGTGGTACCTGTCGAGCTAGGCCAGGGCATGTTTCGGTTTGATGATGCGGCGCTAGCCTCGGAGAGGTTAGCGTTTTTAGGAGGGCTGATTTTGGTGCTGATGTCTTGGTCGACTGCTCCCAGTACGCATTTGGGCGAATACTATGGCGGGCTGTTGATCATGATTGGTGCGGTGCCTGTTGTTGGAGCATCCAACGATCTTGTCTCTTTGTTTCTGGGACTGGAATTGATCAGCATTCCTACCTATGTTTTGTTGGGTATTGTGAAGGGTGACCATGCAGGTGCAGAAGCGACGATCAAGTATTTTCTGTTGAGCGCTTTCGCGTCCAGTTTCTTCTTGCTTGGGGTTAGCTATCTGTACGGGTTTGTGGGTTCAACTAATCTGCAAGTGATTCAGAGCAACTTTTCTGGGGCCGGTCGTCTTACTTCGTTTGCTCTGGTTTTGGTGATGTGCGGTTTGGCTTTTCGAGTCACCGCTGTTCCATTTCATTTTTATGCTCCTGATGTGTTTGATGGAACAAGCCTAACCATGGCAGGCATTATGAGTTATTTGCCGAAGGTGGCGGGCTTCGTTGCCTTGATTCGTGTCATGGGTACGGGACTCAATTCTCAAACGATCGAGATTGTGGTTCCGGTCTTGTTTGTATGCTCCGCGTTGACCATGTTGGTCGGGAATTTCTTCGCATCGGCTCAGAACAATTTAAGAAGATTGCTGGCTTACTCGAGCGTTGCACACACGGGATACTTGATGTTAGCTATGACCGCGCTGCTTCGAGAGAACGCGGAACCCAATGTTCTTTATTCATATTTGGCAGCTTATGCAGCCATGACGCTTGGTTTCTTCGCTTGTCTGGGTGAGATCGAAGCGGCAGGGGGCAAGACCCAGTTGATCGGCGATTTGTCGGGGATGTTTTATCGTCGCCCTGCTGCATCCTTGGGAATGACGGTGTGTTTGATCAGCATGATTGGTTTACCGCTTACGGCTGGCTTTTGGGCCAAGTTTCTGGTGTTTATGGGTACCATTGCGGCAGGAACGAAAGACGGCCTCAGCATTGCCATGGCGATTTTGATGGCTTTCAATGCGGTGATTGCAGCTGGATACTACTGGCGGGTTCTCAGCAAGTTGTACGAGAAGAGCGACGAGTACTTGCCATTGCGAGTCTTCCGACCAAGTCTTTTCGTGGCGTACACCATTTGTGTGGTGCTAACGATTGTCTGGTTCTTTGTTCCGGCCGTGATGTAACGATCTCGGTACTGTTGAAGCTTTCCGAGTTGGGTTGTTCGTGGAGTCTGTAGGCGCGTCCGACAAGAGTGAGCCTGAGGCGCTAGCCGATTTCTTTCGTGTTGTCAGGCTCATGGACGCAAAGCGACTGTGGTCGGGCGTTTCTCTTTACTGACGGTTCTGAAGTGTAGCAACTTCACTTGAAATCGTACTCGTAATCGCTGATATTCGAGTACGAAAACGAGCACTGCCCTTAGGGCGGAGTACGAGTATGAGAACCCCTAAGAAGCTAACGATCTGCGATAAGACGTGCCTAGAACAGCGAAGCGGGTTCGGCTTTTAGCAATTTTCTGACCGCCAGCAAACCGGCAGAGGTGCACATAAGAAGCGAAAGTCCGAACACTCCGAATGCTCGTTCCCAAGTCATAAAAGTGGGGATTCCTGAAAGACTGGAGGTGATTGCATAAAGAGACATGGCGGCGATCAGGGCGGGAACGTAACCAAATAGCGACAGCAGCCATGCTTGCTTCAGTACGCTGATGGCCAAGAAAAAGGGAGAGTATCCCATGGCTTTCAGAGTCGCATATTCTGCGAGGCGACTTGAAACATCGGTTGCGAGGACCATATAAACGATGGCGGAGCCGATAATGAAGGACAGCACCACGCCCATCGAGAAGATCATCCCGATGGGCGTTTCGGTGAGCCAACGGTTTCGTTCCCACTGCTGCTGCTCTTCCATGGTCAGTATCTGCACAGCCGATTCCGATCGCAAGTCGGATTCATTTAGATACTGCACGATAGAATCGCGAGCTTTGCTAGGATTTCGATTAGGCTTCAGTTCAACGAGTCCGAGAGAAACGCGATGTCGAACGTCGGCGCCGGATCGAAGACCAAATTCTAGATCGTTGACCAGGACAGCACCGTTCGTGGCAAGGCCCGTTCCAAGCTGAAATGTGCCAGCGATTCTGGTGGATCGATTACCCAGTTCCGTTGTTTTACCAACATCAAGATCTGAGAACCGTTTGCAATCCTCTGGTCCGTATTCGGCTCGCGTGGACCGATCCACCAGCATAGTATCTGGGGCTTGGAGCAGATCAAGTTTGCCGTCCAACTCTTTGAGATTAAGAACCGGACGATCCAGCTGTATCCCCATCATTCCAACCGTTCGGAAAGATCCATCGGGTGGAGCTTGAAGGCACCCTTGGTTTCGAATTGGATTTTGCCATCGTTGCAACATGATGAAAAAGGGATCCACACTCTCGACGTCAGGATGAGACGCAACCTTGTTCATCCAAAAGCGTTCAAACATTCGCGGTTCGTAAAGGTGAACATAATCTGGCGAGCGCATGACCAGATGCCCCTTGAGTTTGCCGTACACGATGGTCGCGGTATTTCCAACAGCACCTCGAAAGCCCAGTTGCATAAAGATCAGCAGAAGGGCGAATGCGACCCCCGTAAAACTGACAATTGCCCGCGTGGGCTGGCTGATCAGATTCAGGAGCGAGATTGGCGTACGGCGAAAAACCAGCATCAACCACCAAGTTAACTATTGTTCGTGGCTTGAGAATCTTGGTAAAACCGGGACAATCATAGCATGACAGCGAATGGCGTAGGAAGTGAATGATGTTTCTTTTTGTGCAACATGCCTGCTGTGCGGCTTCGCAACTTGAACTTTTTAGTAGACGGCATCCTTAACTCAGACCAGGACAGAACATTGGCTTCTCCTTCACGAAGTGGCGTATTTACCCATGGCGCTGACGACCGACTTGCCCGATTTAGCGAAAGCATTTCGTTTGACCACCGACTGTACCAGCAGGACATTCGAGGTTCGAAGGCGCACGCCAAGATGCTGTGCCGGCAGGGGTTGATCAGCTCCGACGAGTTTGATGCGATTGACCGAGAATTGACTGAGATCGGTGGACTTTTGGATCGGGGCGAGATGCCGTTCCGACTTGAGCTCGAAGACATCCATATGCATATCGAGCAGGAGTTGATCAACCGATTGGGCGATGTCGGTCGAAAGCTGCATACAGCGCGTTCTCGAAACGATCAAATTTCTACCGATTTGCGTCTATGGGTTCGCGACCATCTCGACATCTTGGATGCTTTATTGCAACGACTGCAAGTGGCCTTTCTGTCGCGTTGCCAGAAGGATCACGATGTCATTGTCCCCGCTTACACTCATATGCAACGGGCACAGCCAGTCTTAGCCGCTCATTATTGGTTAGCGTACATCGAAAAACTGTCACGGGATCGAAGCCGACTAGCAGACTGCCGAAAGCGAGTGAACGAATGCCCGCTGGGTGGAGCCGCAGTGGCTGGCACGAGCCTTCCGATCGATCGGGCGTATTCAGCAAACCTTCTTGGCTTTGAGCGAGTGGCAGCGAACAGCATTGACATCAGCAGCGACCGCGACTTTGTGGTGGAAGCGGTGTTTGTACTGACGATGATTTCGGAGCATTTGAGTGGCTGGGCTGAAGAATGGATACTTTGGTCAACAACGGAGTTTGGGTTTATCAAATTACCGCATGCGTTTTGCACGGGCAGCTCCATCATGCCTCAGAAAGTGAACCCCGACACATTGGAACTCACGCGAGGCAAATCGGCTCGGGTGGTCGGCAATCTTCAAACGTTGTTGGTTCTGATCAAAGGGCTGCCGCTTGCTTACAACCGAGATCTTCAAGAGGACAAGCCACCGCTTTTTGATTCTTTTGATACCGTTTTAGCTTGTCTGGAGCTTGCGATTCCCATTGTGGAGCAGGCGGAATTGCAACCAGACGTGATTTCCGCAAGGCTAGATCAAGGCTACCTTGACGCTACCGCCTTGATGGAGGTTTTGATTGGACGGGGGATGCCGCAACGAACGGCCCACCATAAAGTTGGTGAGCTGGTGGCGATCGCCAAGGGGCGATCTGTTCCGTTAGAAAACTTGAGCGACGCCGAATTGAAAACCGTCGATGAGTCGTTCGACGGCTCACTTCGTGAGCAGCTTGGGGTAAAGGGCGCGGTCGCTGGCTACCGGTCATACGGATCGAGCAGTCGGGAGCGCGTTGCGGAACAAGTCAAGCGATGGCAAGCTTCACTTGCGGTCCAACCATGACAATCTATTATTCGAAAGGCAGTCAAACGTCCGTGCTGGGCATGGAGGATTACGTTGAAGCGATCTCGACCACGCTTCAGCAGCGTCCCTCCGTTAAAAAGGTTCTGGCAGTTCCACCTGACCATACCCGATTGGATTCACAAGCGGGGCCGATCATGCATGCCTTGCTCCAAGTGCTTGGGGATCGGTTAACGGACGTCATGCCCGCTTTAGGGACTCATTCTGCCATGACAGAAGAGGAGCTTACCAAGATCTTTGGTAGCTTCCCGAGAGACTTGATTCGGATTCATCGCTACCGTACCGAGGTGGATACGCTGGGTTACGTGGACGCCAGTTTTGTCCGAGATGTAACAGAAGGGGTATACGATCGCCCTTGGCCAGCTCAAGTCAATCAAATGATTTCCCGAGGCGACCATGACTTGATCTTGTCCGTGGGGCAGGTGGTGCCCCACGAAGTAATCGGGATGGCCAATTACAACAAGAATATCTTCGTGGGTACGGGTGGGAGCGATGGGATTGATGGCAGTCATTATCTGAGCGCCTTGTACGGCATGGAAAGAGTGATGGGTCGATGCGATACTCCGTTGCGACGCATCTTGAATCACGCATCGGATCTCTTTTTGACTCATCGTCCGGTGGTTTATGTGCTGACAGTCGTTGAGTCAACACCGGATCAGGGACCTGTGGTACGTGGTTTGTATGTTGGGGATGATCATACGGTGTTCGACGAAGCGGGGGCGCTTGCTGCCAAGGTGAATTGCTTTCGACTGCCAGAAGCCCCTAAGAAGATGGTCGTCTGGATGGACCCTAGCAAGTACAAAAAGACGTGGGTTGCTAACAAAGCAATTTACAGGACTCGAATGGCAATCGCGGATGGTGGGACTTTGGTGGTGATTGCACCCGGTGTGGAAAAATTCGGTGAGCATGCGGATGTGGATGCGTTGATTCGTCGCTATGGTTATCGCACCACACCGGAGGTCATCGATATGGTAGCCAAGAACTCGGATCTAGCAGCTAACCTTTCGGTAGCTGCGCATCTGATTCATGGTTCAACGGAGAATCGCTTTCAAGTGGAGTACTGTCCTGGCAAACTGACTCGGGCAGAAATGGTTTCCGTGAATTATGGCTTTAGCGACTTCAAGTCAGCCTTGTCGGAATATCGAGTTCAGGAGATCCAGGATGGTTGGAACACCAGCCGCGCTGGCGAGCCTTTTTACTTTATTCGGAATCCTGGCTTAGGGCTATGGATGTACCAAAACCACCCACATGCATTTTGATGCTCGATACAATCCCATGCGTTTTCGAAACACAATGAACCGACCCAATTTTGCTCGCTTTCGTTAAACGTAAATAAGGTAATGCCGTGATGATTGAAGCCAAGAATACTCAGCGAGCGGTCGTTCGAATCGGCTACGACGGTCGTGTCCACAAGCTCTTTCAAGGGCCTAAAGCGAAGGAGCGTTTTCAGAACGAGTGTCGCGTTCTGGTCTATTTGGAGAATCGCAAATGTCCATTCGTTCCCAGGTTGCTTTCGGCTGATACCGCCACACTAGAGATTGTAACTAGCAACTGCGGCACTCGGGTTGAACGGTTGGGTGACGAAAAGATCAAGACGATTTTTGGCGAGCTCGAAAGCTATGGAGTTCGGCACGACGATGCGTTTCTTCGCAACATCACGTACCGCGCTTCTGATGGTCGATTTTGTGTGATCGATTTCGAATTCTCAACGATTTTGGATCAGCAAGGGCAGGAGATGCTGGACGATGGTGATACACCTTCCGCCAGTTTTCCTGCAGAACCCCCAGAAGGCCTGCTGCCCAACTTGCCGATCGATGTGAGTTGGTCTGCGATGACTCATCCAGGTCGGTTTCGGCGCAACAACGAAGATCGCTTCTTGGCGATGCTGATCGATCAAAGTGGGGTTCGCTATCTAGGAAAGGATGGTAGTTCGACGACTCAAGCGGCTGATATGCTTTTTGCGGTGACCGACGGGATGGGTGGGGAGCGATCCGGAGAACTTGCTGGCAAGATCGCGCTCGATAACATCACGAAGTTCCTACCTCGAGCGTACTTGTTGACTCACGAACATCTCGTGGAATCCGCCCCGCTGATCTTAAATCGGATGTTCAAAGCGATTCACGACGAATTGATGATGCTCAGCAAATGGGATCAAAATTGCACCAACATGGGCGCGACGTTAACGCTTGTGTGGATCCATCGAAGAACGGTTATCTTTGGTCATATCGGCGACACCAGGCTTTATCATTTCCGGAAGCGTCAGCAGTCTTCGGAACCCTCTGCGTCTTCTATAGAGATGGTTCAAATCACCGAGGACCATACGTATGTGGCTTGGCTCAGACGCAATGGAAAGCTGAACGAGCGCGAGGGACGATTCCATCCTAGACGCAATGTTCTGTCGAAATCTTTAGGCGCTGGGAACCAGTTTGTGGAACCTCAGTGCGGAACGTTTTCGATCGAAAGCGGGGATAAATTGGTTTTGTGTACTGACGGAATCACCGACGGATTGTGGGATCGAGCGGTTTGCGATTTAATTCTTTCGCCGGGCGATGCGTTGTCTATGATGAAACCTGCTCAGCGTTTAGTACAAACTGCCGTTGCAGAATCTGGCCGAGACAATGCAACCGCGATCGTCCTGGAAGCGAACTAAGCCCGTCGTTCAATCGAAAAGCAGGAACAGTGAAACACAGAATCAAAAGTACGGATTTCGCGGGAGAGATGATCCTTCTTGGCTCGGGTACCAGCGTTGGGGTCCCTGCGATTGGTTGTGGCTGCGATGTTTGCACGAGCT
>Ga0247832_1007242_pt1 | contig 11688 bp, 9 predicted proteins | sample LaCruzMarch2015__10_FD_192407 | JGI IMG/M metagenome (GOLD analysis project Ga0247832, IMG submission 192407) | Freshwater microbial communities from meromictic Lake La Cruz, Castile-La Mancha, Spain - LaCruzMarch2015_4m | ecosystem: Environmental > Aquatic > Freshwater > Lake | place: Spain...
GCACGTATCGCTCAATGTCTTCGATTGCCGACAGATGCACGTACCCTACGTTGCCACCGGCGCTGCTCGCGTCGAACATGCCCGAGACCGTGAAAGGCACGATGCCCGACTCAACCTTTCCCGCGTGCCTCCTCCGCAGGACGACATCGATGCGATCGCCTGGCAAAAGGCCGAGTTTGTCGGCGAGCGCCCGTGACAGAACGACCGTATCGGCCTGCTCCTGCGGACTTGACACGCCCAGTTCCTGAAGCATCGGATCCCCGGGCAACGTTGCGTATACCGTGGCCTCGTGGCCGCCCTCTGCCAGCCCTGCCTTTCGCAGCAAAACAGGCCGGAACGCCTCGGGAAGCACAATCTCTACCTTCGGAAGATCACGGCGAAAATCCGCCAGGTGACCCGATTCGAGCATCCGCCCATTTTGGGCTGCATGCGCGATGACCTGTCGGCCCGTAACGCTCTTAACAAGGTCTTCCCGTAGTTGTGCGACGTGGCCTCGCTTGAGCGCGCCGAGGATCAGTATCGGCAGGCAGATACCGGCCACGATCACCACGTGCAGCAGAAAAGATCGCCGCAGTCGCCACAGATCGAGCACAACGAGCCAGTGGTAGTAGAGCCAGCGTTCGATTGATTCCATAAAATTCAGTTGCCGTCTTGAGCTTACCTAGGCCACCCGGTCCTCCACGCTGCTCACCCACCCCTCTACGCCGTCTCCCTCCATGTTGATGATTCGCGTCGAGAACTCCTCGGCGAGATCATTGTCGTGCGTGATCATCACGATCGTCGTTGTGCCGCCGGACTCATGCTGAAGTTTGCGCATGGTGCTCAGCGCCTGGTGAGCCGTACGGACGTGGAGAAACGCCGTTGGCTCGTCCAGAAAGACGATTGCTGGACTGTGGGCGATGGCACGGGCGATGGTGACCTTCTGTTGCTGTCCGCCGGAGATGTTGTCGATCCGATTCCGCTTTTTTTCCACAAGGTCGAATTCGTTGAGCAGCAACTGCACCCGTTCCCGGACCTTCGATCGTGGCCAGCCATTGAATCGCAGCGACAGTCCGATTGTTTCTGCGACGTTCAGGGCGGATAGCAGTTCGAGTTGTTGGGGGCAGAATCCGAAATGCTGTCTCCGGATGTCACCCATGCGGCCGTTTCCCCGAGGACTGGCCCATACGTTCTTAAGATCGTATTCCCGTGGACTCAAAACAGGGTTCGCACGCTCGCCGGTGGCCCTGCCGCCACGGCCTTCGGCAATCCGAAGTCGAAACATGCTCATGTCCGACAGATTCGTCGGACGCCGCAGCAGTGCGAGCACCGTCATGAGCGTGGTTTTGCCACAGCCATTCGGGCCTCGAATGGTCACGAAGCCGCCCTGCGGGATGCGCAGTGGTTCGCGAACGCGGACGGTGAATCCCCCACTGCCAGCATTCGTGCGAAAGACCTGCTCGAGCCCGCCTATTTCAAGAACGCACTCGTTTACGACATTTCGTATCACCGCCGAGTCTTCGGCAGGGGATTCCACCGGGTTATTCACGGCAGCTCCTCGACGCGCAGAGGCCTGAATAGGAGATCGTCGGACCTGTCGGTGCCGTCGTCCAACTGCATCCAGGTGTCATCGGGAAGATCGACAATCTCAGCAGCGGTACGCTTCGTATTCTCGAGTTTCGCGAGCCATTCGGTGAATGCGTCGTCCGGCATGGCGGCCAGTTCCTGAATGCTGATTTCAAGGGCATCAGACTTCAGCGGCAACTCACTGATCACCGCCTTGAGGGAGACCCCCTTGTCGAACTGGGTTCCCTTCTCGCCAGCGGCCGTCAGAGCGATGGCCGTCTGCAACGTATTCATGACGATGGCCACGTCGCCGCGTTCCCCTGCATCGTTCGACTGCTTGAGTGAGTCGTAGAGAAAGCCGAGCACGCTGCTGAGTCGCTTGATGTCGCTCTTGGAGACGAAGACCTTCTTCGTTGCCACAAGATTTCCACCAGCATCTCTGTCGGAAGCAGTACCCTGTCGCACCGGACGTATGTCATTGGCAGCAACCTGATTGGCAAATGTGTACATCTGCTCGGCGATCGCCGAGGTATCAGTGTTGGCGGCGGCAACGACTGCAGACATATTCCCTGACTTCACTCCGCTAAGCGCTTGTAAGCCTGTTTTATAAAACGCGACCATATCTGCGACACACTTCGCTTTCTCGGCAGTGTTGTTCGGGTCAAGGTCGGCGAAGAAGCCGGGGGCACGGCCTTGGTTTTGTGCGATCTGCTGAAACTGTTCCTTGCACAGTTGGTCTTCGGCCGGGTCGTTGTTGTTGGGTTGCTTGGCACGCACGGCATTAAACGTGAGTGAGGCGAGATTGCTCGCCGCTTCGCTCCCGGATTGATTGCGCGCAGCCTCCAGAACGGCTTCGATCGTCTTGCCGGTGGTGTTCTTAGCGCCAGTGAGATGCGCGGACGCGTCACCGATCAGCATCACGTGCTTGAACGCCATGGCGTTCCAACCCATGTCGGGTCCGATGGCAGCAGTAAGGCCAGCGAGCACATCCTCTGGGACTTCTTCGCTTCCGAGAGTCGCCGCACGCAATGGCTCGAGTTTCTGCTGAAAGGTCGTAGCATCAGAAAGTTTGCAAATGATCTCAAAGGGCTTGAGGCCAGCTGTGGAATCCTGATAGGCGACAAGGCCGAACCGGGTGGCTTGCCGCACCTCCGGATTCACCTGCTTTATCGCGTCAACGCACTGCTTGACCACATCCTTCGTCGCCTCAATCAATGGCGTCATGCTGGCGGTCGTGTCGATCACAAAGACTAGATCGACAGAGGTCTCTTTCAGATCCTTCGCGGACAGCTCCTCCTGCGCAACGGGGCCAGCGCCGGCCTGCTTTGGCGGTTTGCCAAGAAAGAAGGCGACTTTAAACTTGTCGTCCTGCGCGGTGTCGTCGAGGATCGCAACCATTGCACGCCGCCCGCCGCTCTTGCCACCGCTTTTCCCCTTGAACGTGGCTTTGTCAGGCTTGCCATTGCTCACGAAATCAACCGTAAATTTTGGCGCGTTGTCATTCTCCGGCGTGCGGGGCTCGAGCATGAACCGAGTGAGCCACGGGTAGAAAGGCTCTTCTTCTTTTTGGGTGTCTGTATTGAGGACCTTGGAACTCTTGATCCAGCCTCGCTCTTTTCCATTCGCGTAACCGATTCGCACCCAGCCGTTCTGAATCTCCGTCTTCGAGGCCTTGGCATCATCCGAGGGCCACAGTTGGAAATAAATCTCGAACGGCTTCAGCGTCTCCGTGGTCGCGCCATCTGGCTTGTCATAGAGCGGCACGTCGGTAGCGACGATGAGTTTTTTGTGGATGCCCGCATGGGCTTCGTCTCGGATCAGATCCTCTTTGCCGGCCGCCATGACGACTGTGCCGGCGGCTAGGAAGCTCATGAACACGGCTAGTCGTAGGGCCAAGTTGATCTGAGTGCGACGGATCCTGCAGGTCATACGAATCTCCCTATGTGAAAAATCCAAGAACACTTTTGTTTCGTAACCGAATGGTGTCAGCTAGCAGGTGCAGCCCGCGGTGTTGTAGCGGCGGAACCACGATCAAGTTTTAGGACAGCGATTCTCGCTCTAGCGCGCACGCGATAAAGACTATCGAGGTTGTCAGTAGCGATTGCTCTGCCGTAGAGCGTGATGGCCTCGCGTACGTGCCCGAGCCGATCTTCGACAACGCCGTCAAAATAAAGTCTGTCGGCGTCTGTGAACGCACCGTTAGCCTGGCCGTTCGTGATTACCCGCTTCAAATCAGTGAGTTTATCGGTCGCCTGCTTTTCATTTTTCTGGTTAGCCGCTTCTGCGGCAGCCTCCACAGCATTTGCAAGCTCAATCTCCACCCAGAGGCGCCACAGGTCACGGTTGTCGCGATACAGACGTACCGCTTTCTGCAGTTCCTTGACGGCTTCGTCATAGCGGCCTTGGGCGCGGAGTTGACGCACCTGCGCAAGATAGGAGTCCGCCCCAGCAAATCGCTGTTCGGACTGCTGCAATAACGTCACAAACGCAGGGTAGCGATTGGCGAGCCACGGAGTGGTGGCTTGTTTCGCCTCCGCGATGGCACGCCGCCCAAAGTCGAGCAAGGCCTTGCCATTGCCAGTTGGCCCATCGGAGAGCCCGAGCGAGAGAGCGTACGCCTCGAGCGCACGTCCAACGGCATAGCTAGCCATTGGCGATTTGGTGCGTTGGATAACCCGCTCAAGAACGTTTGCCGTCAGTGCAGCCTCGAGCGGTTGCTCGGCATTCGTTTTCAACGCCTCGGGGTCCACGCGGCGGATAGCCTTCTCGAGAGCTTCCTTCCCACGGCCAGCTTCGACGTCGGCAAGGACGGCGAATACACTCATGAAATCTTCGAGGTATCGCTCGACCTCGTAGGTGTCGCTATCGTTGAACAGTCTCGCCGCGTCGGGGAGCTGATCTTTGTCGGCGGCCTGGGACCGAAGCCGTACGAGGCCGTCTTCCAGGAATCGGGCCGACTCCTCCGGTGCGCCGAATTGCAGCGACACGGTGCCGTCTAGTAGCGAGACCATCGAACGACGTAGCCGTTGCTCGTAGCTGACGGATTGCTGTCCCGCGTCGAGTGGTCGATCACGGAGCGCAGCGACGAGCGGCGCTCCCATCACCTTAAGATCTGCTGGACTGCCCGCGAGCTTCGATCTTTCATCAAGCACGCCAGCGAATGATGCAATCGCATCATCCTGAAACTCTGGGATGGTAGCGGTTGCGAGATATCCCAGAGCAAGGCGGCATGCCACGAGCGCCTCCTGCAGGTCGAGCGGCTGCCCGGGCTGGGCAAGCTCCCCCTCCAGCACCTTATGGGCCGTTTTACAGAGCGCGTACGACTCGGCAGCGCGTGACTGACGGTCTTTGTTGTCGGCCAGGAGAATCTCTCCGTAGGCCGAGGCAAGGGACTGGAACGATTCGCAGACGGCTTTGTCCACAGCCTGAAGTTTTGCCGCAGCGGCCCGCAACTGGTCGGCCACTTCGCCGCATCGGTCGGCATATTTCTGTCGAGTAGCCTTGTCGAGGTCTTCGAGCCCGAGGGCGGTAGCCGACACGATCGCGTTGATGGCAACCCGTCCGCGGCATACAGCGAATTGTGGATTAGAGCTGTCGATAACGGCTGCCTGTGACGCTGCATCAAGCACGTCGAGGACCGTTTGTTTATCTCCACCATCGCGGCAGACGGCGGCAGCCCACTCCACCCACACCGCTAAATCATCGTGGCGATGGATACCTGCCTGCAGTGTCGCACGGGCTGCCTTCAGAGTGCCCGAATCTGTTTCTGCACGAGCCTGCTGAATGATCGTCTGTGGATCATCGATCCAATTCAGCCGCCGGTCGATCTCTTCAGCCAAGAGGTCCTTGGTTTTATCGCGTGCTTTCTTGAGAAAAGATTTCGCGGTTCCAAATGCTTTCTTGGCAGTGTCGCGGGCCGCCTTGTCGGCGGGATTTTCGTTCAGCAGGAGATCCGCCTGTTCCTCATGGAGAATTCCCGCAGAGTACAGTCCGAGGGCGTTGTCTGGGTCACCCTCTTCGCCGTTCTCTAGCCCTGTCGCCACATCCTGCAGCGAAGCGGAGACAGTTTTCTCGTCGAGAGCCTTGTTAGACTGCGTCGCAATTCGGTATCGCGTGATTCCCCGCAGGATATGCGACTCCGAGGAAAGACGCGGCGTGAAAGGGCTTTCTTCGTTGTAGACGAGCTCTTCATCGGGATTCTTGTCATTCACCACGTTAGGCGGCTTTGTCAGCAGGTAGAAGTCCTTGCTCTCATCGACAGCCTTCTGGATATCGCGAAGCTGAGCCAGAGATTCGTCGATGCCTGTGAGCGCCCGCGGTTCATCATTGGTGAGCTGGGCAGACATGGCGGACGCGAAATCTCCGGCCATGTCGCGATACGCAAGCACAATCCGCTGGAGTTTCTCGACGCGTTCCCGCTCGCGGTTGGCCGACTCGATGCTTTTCTCACGAATCTTTGCCTGCCGGAACCGTACGACGTCGAATCGCACTGCAAGGGGACGATTCTCCGACAGATCGCGGTCCTTCGTAGGGTCATCCTTGAGTTCGCGTTCCACCTCGGCGAGCATCTGTATCCCGGCTGAAAATGCTTCATTGGCATCGGAATAAGACTGTTCCTCCGGCCTAGAGGCCAGTTCGCCAAATAGAATCAAAGCGGTCAGGAGTTTGATCTTGTTTTCCAGGGTCGCATCCTGCTCGAACTCGGATCGGGCTTCCGTCACCAGAGTCGTCAACGCTTTCTGTGATTTGGAATGCTCTGGTTGTGGGGCGGCACCCCCTGCCTCAAGTACGGCCATGGCAGACAAAACGAACGTGTTCTCGAACAGGCTGATCCACGATGTGGCCCCTGATCTCGACGGAGCAACTGGTGCGACGGCATCGGCCAGGCAAGCGAAGAAAGCAGCTTGCTCAAAAGCACCGCTGCTCTCAGCCGCGCGAGTAAACCGCAACGATGCTTCTGAAGGTCGGTTCTGTTGCTCTGCGATGACGCCGAGGAACGCTTCGATCGTGGCGGCATCAACGGGATCGGTGGGGGCGGCGAATGGCGACGCCACCCTCCGACTGACTGCGAGGGCGGATGCTGCCTGCTTCCAGTCGTTACGAGACAGAGACGCGCGGGCCTCGGAAAGGACGGATTTCTGTAGCGAAAGCGAGGAACCCTGCTGTGGCAGAGGACGCAAGGCAAGATCATCTGGGGGGGTGATGCCACCACGAACAAGAAAGCCTGCAGCGAATGCCGCCGCGACAATGCTGGCGTAAATGAAGAGTTTGTTCATGGAACGGACCGTACCGAACGCGCCGGAGTCGATGATCACAACGATTCTTTAGCAGCTCCCGCTGGCTGCGGGGTCGGTTGTGCACCAGCACGACCACGGATGCGATTCCGCTCCGACTCAGTGCGCAGTTCAGGAGAAAGTCGCGCCGGTAGCGTGAAATCCTGCCGCGGATTGTAGGTGGGGCGGCCGCGGCGATGCGACTCAAGCCAGAGTCGCTGTTCGCCTTGGACGTTTTGGAGTTCGCGTGAGATATCCGAGCGGTAAAAATCCGACCGCATGGACTCCAATCGCGCGCCCCTTTGCGCATCAATGGCCGCTTCGGATTCGTTCCCCAAACTTCTCAGCGCAATGGCTCGAAAGTAGAAAAATACGGGTGTATTCGCATCGAGTTGAATCGCCCGCGTGAAATGGTCGGCAGCTGTCTGGAAGTCGCTTATTCCCAGCGAAGACAGGCCGTTGCCGTAGTGAGACCTTGCGGCGCCCGGATAGACTGACTTCGGACGATCCAGGCTTCGCCACGCCGCATCACGAAGTTGACGAAATGCTCTGTCTTTCGCGTCGGGATCGTTCCACTCGTCGCTTGCCATCAGGGCATCGATGCCTCTGAGCGTGTCGAGCAGGGCCTCCTCTTGGTTCTCAAGCCGCTTTGACCAGATCTCTGCTCGCGAGTAATAAGGCTCGGGATCACGCTGTTTAAGCTTTTCCCCGTCACGAATCGCTCCTTGGACCTCGCGCCAAGACTGCGCCTCCGTGGGGGGCAGGTAGGGCTCCTGCTGAGATTCAGAGCCTCGATTTCCGCGTTTTTCAGAGGGCGTGGCCCCGAGGGCCCCATGCCCTTCGGCACTCCAGTGGCAGGCCAAAACTGCGAGCAATAGACAAAAAAGATGACGGGAGACAGTTTCGCGGGCACTCACGGGGAGTTGCTGCGGCCATCGGCCGCAATCGTCACGGTTTCTCTGGCAGTATTGTCGCATTATGAGCCTCTGCATCCGGGCCGACGGTCCCTGACATCCCAGCCTCGAAGGGGCTGGACGCCCCCGCCTAGGATACCCCACATGAGGCGGGTGTCAAACTTGGGGGGAAGGCAGTCCGCGAGAAGGCCTGGCAGCATGGAATGAAGGCGGATTCCCGATGAATCGCCGACGGTTTGATGTGTCGTCGCGTGGAAAGATCCCGCGCGAGGGGGGCGGCAAGGTCTTTGGTCGACTACCCCGGCCGTTCGAGGAAAAGCAGTTGCCGGTACGTGTGGCTTGTATTCATCAGGTGGCCCGTAGCCCCATAATCGTATTCGGCGATGCGACGGCGCGGCGGACCTCCTAGAAACGTGTCGCTGAGGCAATTGACTCACAGAATCGAGCTATACCCATGAAATCCAAGCCGCTCTTAATCGCCCTGCTAGCGATCTTCGCCATCGCATCAGAGACGTTTGGAAACGATCTTTTTCGGCGAGTCGCTGAGATGGTGAACGACGAGCGACAGAAATTGGGACTGAAGCGGCTCGCCTATAACGGCAAGCTTGAACAAGCCGCTCTATCGCAAGCCCGCTGGATGGCCGACGTGCAGAAAATGGAGCACCTTCGTGGAGAAAAGCCTCCGGAAGGGTTCGACGCGTTTCTCAATAGCGATCACCATCATGCCACGAGGATCCTGAAGACCGGCTACTTCAAATGGCAGGATCTGTTTGAGGTCTCAAGAGATGGAAATGTGGGCCACATCCACCCAAAAGCTGATGCCGATGAAAGGGCAAGTGAAATCATCGCGTACGCCAGTCGCGGGGCGGGATCCATCCAGAAACAACTCCCAATTGTTGTTCCGGGGTGGATGAAAAGCCCTGGACACAGAGCAGTAATTGTGAAGACATGCTGGAAGGATATCGGAGGAGCCTTTGCAACGGCTCGAGATACCAGCACCTATTACTGCATCACTTTCGGCCAGCCCGTTGATTAGAGGGGCTCGACGTTCTTAACGCTCAGCAGCTTAATCGTAGGTCACAACTGCGGGAGTGAGGGCGTTGTTTGCCGATGCAGGGATGCCGAGCCGCTTCACTCTCGCTGGAAATCCAAGTCGACGGTGGTGCGAGGTGTTCGTGTTGTGGGATCGGGGTCGAGAAACGGCACATTCCAGATCACGCCAGATTGGAAAAGCAGCATCTCATTCGTGTCGCGGACAGTGACGAAAAGATCAGGGCAAGTCTCTCCGAGGGAGTCAAGGTCGTTCGCCTTGTTGAGATGTTGACGGCGGTCGAAAACGGCGGCGCGGGGACCGTGTCGCGGCGGTCCAAAATGGCGGCGCACAACCGTGCAGTTCTCTGGGAGGTGAGGATCGGGGCGACAGCCCCGATCACACCCCCTTTCAGAGAGAGGCACAGGAGTGCACAGCGACATGGAGATATGGAGCGAGATACGACGTGAGGTGCTGACCGGCGCCTTGAGCAAGCGGGCTGCGATCACGAAGTACGGGATCGGCTGGCACACACTGAAGAAGATGCTGGCCCACGACGAGCCGCCGGGCTATCGGCAGGCGAACCAGAGGCCGAAGCCGAAACTGGAGTCGTTCCTGCCAATGATCCGGCAGATCCTTGAAGACGACGGCACGGCACCGACGAAGCAGAAGCACACCGCCCACCGCATCTTCGAACGCCTCCGTGACGAGCATGGCTACACCGGCGGCGAGACGGTGGTGAAGGATGCTGTTCGGGAGTACCGGATCAGCCACCGCGAGGTGTTTCTGCCGCTGTCTCATCCACCGGGAGAGGCCCAGGTGGACTTTGGTGAGGCGACGGTGCGGATCGCCGGGAAGGAGACCAGGACTGCGCTCTTCGTCATGACGCTGCCCTACTCGGGGGCGATCTTCGTGCAGGCCTTTCCCAAGGAGTGCACGGAGACGTTCATGGAGGGGCACCGGCGAGCTTTCGAGGAGTTCGGCGGCGTGCCTAGGCGGATCACGTATGACAACTCCGGCATCGCGGTGATCGAAGTTCTCAAGGGTCGGGAGCGGAAGCTCACCAAGGAGTTCCTCCGTCTGCAGAGCCATTACCTGTTCACAGAGCACTTCTGTCGCGTGCGACGTGCCAACGAGAAGGGCCACGTCGAGCGACTGCTGGGAACCGCACGGCGCAGGTTCCTCGTCCCAGTGCCGAACGTTGATTCGTTCCAGACACTCAACCGGCATCTCCTCGAGTCGTGCCGAAGAGATCTCGACGAGCGCACTCGCGGCCGATCCGGCACCAAGCGGGAGTTGCTTCGGGACGATACGGCCGCATTTTTACCGTTACCAACGCGACCTTTCGAGGCCCGGCGTATCGATGACGGCACGGTTAACTCGGAGTCACTCGTGCGCTTCCAGACGAACGACTACTCCGTCCCCGTCCGCTACGCCCATCGGAAGGTCATCGTCGTGGCGACAGTTGACGAGGTTCGGTTCGTCTACGAGGACCGTCTTCTTGCTCGATACCCTAGGTGCTGGGATCGAGAGAAGGTGTTTTTCGAGCCCGTGCACTACCTGGCACTCTTGGAACGCAAGCCCGGTGGCTTTGATCATGCGAAGCCGCTGGAGCAATGGCACCTGCCCGACTGCTTCGCCTTGCTCCGCAGAAGAATGGAGGCGGAGGATGCGAAGTCGGGAACGAGATCGTTCATCCGAGTACTGAGACTCCTGGAACGGTTCAGTCTGAAGGAAGTCGCCTCGGGCGTTGAGTATGCCATCGACATCGGCATCACCGACTCTGACAGCGTTCGCTCCATCGTCGAGCACCGGGCCGACGGCCCGGTGCGGCTCTTCTCGCTCGATGGCAGGCCGCACCTCGCGTACGTGCATGTGGAGACGACGCCCGTGGTCGCCTACCAGGCCCTACTCTCGGAGGCGGTGTCATGAGCAAGACCGAGACCAAGAGCGCGGTGCTGCTCAAGCATCATCTCAAGGCCCTGAAGCTACCCACGATGCTGGCCGAGGCCGAGAAGATCGCCCAGCGGTGTGCCGCCGACAACGCCGATCATCTCGCGTTCCTGCTGCAGCTCGTTGAGCTGGAACTCATCGAGAGGGAACGCAAGGCGGCGGAACGTCGGCTCAAGGCCGCGAGGTTCCCGGCCACGAAGATACTCGACGAGTTCGACTTCGCAGCACGGCCGAGCGTCAACAAGCCGCAGGTACTGGAACTCGTGAAGGGTGAGTATCTCGACCGTCGTGAGAACATCCTCTTGGTGGGGCCGTCCGGGACGGGGAAGACGCATCTGGCCACCGCCTTCGGCATGGCCGCCTGCTCTCAGGGCAGGAAGGTGCGGTTCTTCCGCGTGACCGAATTGGTGACACTACTTCTAGAAGCCAAGGAGGAACGACACCTCCTTCGGCTACGGCAGCAGCTGGCCAAGCTCGACCTCCTCGTCCTCGACGAACTCGGGTACGTCCCTGCGAGCAAGGCCGGGGCCGAACTCCTCTTCGACGTCATCGCGACGGCCTACGAACGCAACAGCCTGATCGTGACAACGAACCTGCCCTTCGAGAACTGGACCGAAGTCCTGGGCAGCGAACGGCTCACGGGAGCGGCGCTGGACAGGCTCACGCACCGCTGCCACATTCTGGAGACGAAGGGCGAGAGCTACCGTCTGCAGGACGCCAAGCGGCGACGACGACGGCCTGACTGACAAGGGGATCGAACCAACCGCGACACCCCCACGGAATCGGGGAGACCGACACTACCCAGCGCCACCATTTTGGACCGCCCCGCGCCGCCGTTTTCAACCGCCGTCAACAGAAGCGGTGGTGGGCGGAACGGAAGGAGGGCCTGGCCCGACTGGAGTTCCGCCCACCACCGCGGCCGCCGAAGGGGCGGGAGGGAGTGGGCCACGAGCAGGCAGTGGCAACGGGCAGC
>Ga0247832_1007249_pt1 | contig 11675 bp, 10 predicted proteins | sample LaCruzMarch2015__10_FD_192407 | JGI IMG/M metagenome (GOLD analysis project Ga0247832, IMG submission 192407) | Freshwater microbial communities from meromictic Lake La Cruz, Castile-La Mancha, Spain - LaCruzMarch2015_4m | ecosystem: Environmental > Aquatic > Freshwater > Lake | place: Spain...
ATCTTCTCAATCGATTTTGATCGTGAGTGTGCGATTTTTCTTTCACCGAACACACGGTGTGGTTTATTTGATTTGTTTTTGTAAACTTCCCCACTCAAATCTTCCATGTATATTGTCTTTTAATTTTCATGCACATGTAAATAAATATCACAGCCGCGATACTGGACTTTAGCGAAAATGAAATTGCCGGTGGCGGCGATACTAATGATAATGCCGCTGCAACTGCTTTTGCGGCTGCTACTACCGCCTACTCGTCGGCTGCAGATGTTGCCGCTTTGGTCAAGTTAGCAACGATGACATCGGGTAGCGGTAATAGTGGTGGTGGTGGTGATGGTGACATGAGGAGAACACGAAGTGCTAGTGTTTCTTTCAAGGATATTCCGACTACTACTGCTACTACTACATTGTCAATGTTTGGGAATACTATTCTTCAACCACAGCATCATCAACAGCAGCAGCAACGTGATCGTGGATTCTCATTTGAATGTTTCTCATTGGGGATACTCGATGATGATGACGAACGGACTGGTGAAGGTTTCACAGAAGTCACGGGTATTGATGTTGACGCCATCCATCAACAATCTATGCAATGCAGTAGTAGTAGTAATAGTAATAATAGTAATATACAACGGCCACGAGGGGATTCTATCATCTTTGACCCAACAAGTTTTTTAATGGGGGGGATACATGAAACATCGGCTCTATCGTCATCGTCACAAAAACATACGTACAACAATAATAATAATGGTGGGGATATGAACAGCAGATATCCAATGATGACTTGTAGTACTGGTGATGGTGACATTGCACTCGCCGCAGCACCAGCAGCAGCAACATCAACAACAACAACATTGCCAATGTTTTCAAGTAATTATATGCTCCAGCCACCACTAATGCATGCACCACTAGCAATACCAACAATTGCATCACCATCTAGAAAAGAAAGGTCCTCAAAACAAGGTAGGGACTCCATGCAGCAGCTGCAACAGCAACAAAGGAAACGTGGATCTCCTCGCCGCGTAAAGACTCGTGGTGGGTTAGATGATAGTTCTGGTCAACGTGAAAAGAATGTCATTGCTGCATTAGCATTCGCAGTGGGTGGTAGCAATGATAATAATAACAACAACAGCAACGATCCTATCATACACGTCCCTCGTGGGAATACTAATTTTTCCATGTCTGGTACTAGAATGTATCACCATGGCAGCACGCGGATACTGTCATCACAATCCCACACTGATTCTAATTATATCAATAGTAATAGAGACATCGACAGATCGTCATTGTCATCACAATCTACCACGACTACTACGACTTGTCCAATGGAACTTATTAATAAAGGAGGGAGGGTGGGTATATACCTACCAGACGAACGTCGTGCACGTATTGCCAAATTCCATACAAAACGTAAGGTACGGATATGGCGTAAACGGATTAAGTACGACTGCCGTAAAAAGTTGGCAGATAGCAGACCAAGGATTAAAGGACGTTTCGTCAAGAGATCGGACGTTGAGGAGTGTGGGGTTGAAGGTGAGGGTAATGGTTGAGAGTGGTGGTAGCTTTGCGTGATGAAGTGTGTATCTTCGTGCGTTTGTTTTGTTTGTTTGTTTGATGAATGGATGTTAAACAAAATCGAAGAACCAACTAATATCCTCACATAGACATGAAGAAAAGTCATCCTTCTCCTCGAGGTGTACTCTAGAGGATACGCTGCTGCAAGCAGGCAGCAGTAACAGAGCTAACGGACGTTCGACCTCGAACAATAAATGAGTGAAGCTGGGCGTTACCACCTCAAATGTCTAGACAGTACGTTACCTCGATGAAAATCTGACATGCGCATATCTTGAAAAATGAATGCAAAGAGCGTCAGTGACACCAAAATAGCAATGCTATGTTGTGTAGCAGTTATATATTTTATTTATAACATATTTATATTGTAAATTAGAAACTGAATATTCATATACCGACTATAATCATACTTCTCACACTAGTCTTTAACATAGACGCTTTGCACATCGTTAATCATTCTCCTCCTTTAATGACGTGAGGGTCTGGTGTGTGCTTCTCAAAGTTCCACTGTTGGTTCCCAACGGAGAAGAAAGTTATCGAGCAACCCCTGTTCAAGGATTGTGTGTATATAAAATTGTTATTGTTCTGTGCCAAGTTGTTGCCCTAACCCTTAAGTTGTGATTATATGAATTAATCTAATGCAATTGGTGCTGATGCAGTTGCAACGTTTTGCAAGCAGGCACGAATATTGGAAGCTAATTTTTCATCTTCCGACTCGACTGTAATTTTCGCGGTACCATCAAAACCATCATTGAACTCTACAATTGCGACACATATGATTCCACTATCAACATCTTCTTCATTGTTGTCATCATTGTCTTCACCCCCCTCCTTTCCACCTTTAACAGTATTGGCATCAATCCTAACCTCGAACGTGCCCTTATTTGCCTCATATGTCGCCTCTACGAATAAGAACTGATCCTTCAGTGCCTGATGTAATGCACGGAGGAATACCTCAGCCTCATCTTTCTTTCGATCCTCGTCCACTGTTTCATCTATTCCCTCTCGCAGTTTCTTACGCCTGTGGTTGCAAGGCTGTGATGTTAATCGTATCGACGCGGCACTGCTCTGGGCATGCATGATAAGTGCCACAACTGAATCAGCAATAACGTCCCCAACAGAGCTACAATCCCATTCCACCGTGACTACTCCCCTTGTCTTGCCAGCAATAACTTTTACCTGACCTCCGTGCATACTAAATGTCACAATGTCCCCTAAGCACTCATCCTCCACATATGCACTACCAACAAACTCTTCCTGGCGTAAATTGTCGTCGTCATTATCACCTTCCCTCGACTCACTTATTCCTCGGAACATCTGATTCAGGAAAATTCTTAGTGTAGCAATTTTACCCACGAATGGGACATGTAAACGCGATGATACAGACCCAACACGTAAGGGGGTATAAGTTGATAAATCCTCGGGAGCGACAATGCGAGATGAATTCTGCTGCGTAACGAGTATGCCCCGTACTGGATCACCCTCACGTGGTTCAGCAAGTACCATGACCTCCTCCTCCTCCTCCAATGCAGTTGTGACGACATCATCATCGTTGTTATTGACATTGTCTACATCAATCGACGCTGCAGCTGCTAATTTACCCATAATCTTGGCAGATCGACGTCGAGTAAATATTAGCTTTACCTCAACCTCATTAGGTGGCATGGCAATCGTTGGTCGATGTTTCTCGGGCAATTTGTTATAATGCATCATTAATGCACCTTTCAGTCTGCCCATTTCCTCCTTGGCACCATGAACAAGTACAATATTGCGTGGATTGACAGTAGTAATAAAATCACGATTTTGCACAAAGTCGACATGTGCCGAGAAGCTAACATAATCGACTAAACAATTTAATGGCTGACGTCGACCTTCCATGGTCACGACCTCACGTGGTTGACTCATAATTTCCTTCGCGAGGGTATGTTCCACGGCATATCCGGCAATCAAACAACCATTCTTTGGATCGGATGCCCATCGGTCGAATAATTGTCGCGATACCCCACTTTGTAACATTCCCGGACTCGCAAACACCACACTCGGTCCCCGGTCATCGAAGCTATTCACATCAATACTTTTCAAATTACGTATATGTCGGAATGCGAATGGATTGCCCAAATCCATCTGTTTGCGTATGCGTACATTCATCATATTGGCATATGTTTGATAGACACGGAGTGCTCGACTTGCCATCTTCGATGCGTAGTATATTGGTACCGAACGCAAGTGTGGATGATCTTGCCAATATTCATCCAATATTAGCAGTAATTCCTGTGCCCGGCCAAGCGCAAATACCGGTATGAGACACCGTCCACCCCCCGTCACTATACGTTCGATAGTGCCCGTAAATCGTGCCTCACGCTCGGCACGACTTGCATGGACCTGTACCCCATACGTCGACTCGACGATGAGTACATCTGGATTGACAGTATGTGGTATCTCAGCTGCCATTAAATGTCGATCCTCTTCCATGCTGTAATCGCCAGTGTATAGTATAGTGCGTCCGCCCAATTCAATATGAAACATGGCCGCACCGAGCACATGTCCTGCATTCAGTGCATGGAATTTAAGTCCACTCGATAAATCAAGTTCGATCGTTTGATGATAGTCGACTAATTCGATCTTATCGATGCAGCTTTGTAACTCCGCCTCGGTGTACAGTACACTACCGTCGTCGTCATTCCCTCCATCGCCGCCGCCGCCGCGCTTCATGGCCATCAAACGCAAGTAATCGCCCAACAACAAGCGCGCGACGGCCCTGGTGGGGTGCGTCATGAACACCCGTCCGACGAAGCCCGTGCGTTCCGTGAAGTACGGCAAACCGGCAACGTGGTCCAAGTGAAAATGCGTTATCAGGACGACGTCGACGGCGGCGGGGTCGACATTGTCGAAGTACGGCAGTCCGGACATACCGTCGTAGCCGGGATGTATCCCGCAATCGAGCAGCATCGTCGTGCCGCGAAAGGTGAGGAGATGACAGGATCGGCCGACCTCTTGACCAGAGCCCAAGGGCGTGATGGTCATGACATCCTCACTCATGGCGATTTGTTGAACCCCCCGCTTTCCAATTTGGCGGGTTCGTTTCCGTCGTCGATTTGTGTGATAGGTGGTGATGACGCAGCAGCAGCAGCAGCATCGACAACATCAACCCGAAGATGAAGGTTCTACATCTTCTTCATCGTCGTCTTCTTCCTCGATGGTGGCAGCCCATCCGCCACCAACAACATCATTCATGATGACGACGACAAGAACATCATGGCTAACCCCCGGCAGTGCACTCCTCCTTTCTTCACTCCCACTTGGATTAGGTGCGTACATTGGCTACCGTCGTACACTCCACGAATCATCAACATCGGCAGCATCATCAACATTATCATCGGTATCATCGTCGTCATCATCATCATTGACCACCAAACGTGGCAATAGCATCAGCATTACTAGAGGAGTAGCACCACCCGTCCTCGCAGCACGTGCATTAATCATTGGTACTTTACTATCCATATCTGGTACAGCACTATTGCTATCTAGTATATTCCTACTATCGGGATGTAAATCGGTGGATGAATTAATACATTGCTGTAAAATATGGGGACCCGAACGGTTACGAAGCTCGGAAACTATATTAGAAACGTACGCGGGGGTACGATTTGGCGCCACGAGCGGGACGATCGCGCGACGACTGGCCGAGTTACAGTACGAACGAGAAACATCGGGTATGACGGAAGAAGAAGAATTGGATTATATCGGTAACAAGTATAAAGGAGAATTATTCAACGAAACAACAACAAATACGGGAGAAACGCGGGGGAAAAAACCATGGTGGAGCAAGTAACACAATCTCTTTTTTTTCTAAACTAGGTGTAAAAAACCATGTAATATACTCGATTTAATTGTCCGTCAAACTCCCGGGCGCCGACATCCACCAAATAATACCCCACAAAAAACTGACGGTCCCGCCCCTTCACCACCTAATTTTTTTCTCCATTTCTAATTGGATACGAGTGTCTCTTGCTTCACTTCTCGGCACGAGAAATATCGTATGCCTTCAAAAGTCGAGTCGATTGATTCTCCACTAACATTACCAAACTTTTTTTGTGTAGAACACTTGTCAATTCATGCATGGCATCATGTAATGCCCAGCCCGACGCTGCAATTTTTGGTTCACGGCTCGTCCAATGTTTTTCCAGAAATTAGAACTTGGCCTTCTTCGAATTTCCCACATTCGTGATAAAGATAACCTATAAGCGACTATATGTGCCTTACTATAAAACCAAGATTTGCCGACATATTGAATAGATCAATCGCCTTCGCATGATCCTGTTCAAAACAACCACGTCCATGGTAATAATGACGGGCCAGCATGTAAATCACACCCGTCCATCGTTCTTGACCATGCCGAGTATGAGGACGTCGCTTTGCACATACCAGTTATTTATGTAAGATCGTACGTAGGGGTACAACAATGACGGGGGGCAGGAGCGGAGATTCGTAGGAAGGTGGGATGGCAAAGATAAGGGTAAGGGAAAGGCGAAATCGCCGAATGGCGGTGGCGAGCAATTGCCTCGGCAGGAGCAACCGTCGTCGATTCAGCGTGAGGAGGAGCAAGAACTCGGTCAGTTGCTAAGTAATCTTAGTATACAGAGCCCTCAGCGCCATGCTGGATTTGTCTCGAGGAGGGGGCTGACAAACGATGGGAGGTTGCCTGTACGCGATTGCTCCTGCCGTGGCGATGCAGCAGGCTTCGCTCGTCTTATCCTGCCCAATCGAGTATGCCAAGTCGAAGAGCAAGAATTTAAAATAGGAACGAGTTATGACAAAACCACGAGAAGAATATTAGGGATAATAGATCCGAGGACGAGGCGAACGGGGCGTGGCATTTATGTCCAAATTGTGAGCAGCAGTATCAGAATCAGCACAGGATCGATTTATCACGTGCGCTCGTTGCATTTGTTGAGAGTGCGTGTCGTAACGACTACGGATTGGCGGTGGCACTTAAGAGTAAATATCGAATCTATCTCTGATGTCTTGGTGGAAAGGACGAATTTTCAGAGAATTCCTTTATCACGATCTGGGGGAGAATGACGCCTCTCTATCTGCTGTCAACGTAGCTCTTCGGGATGAGGCGGTATTTCTCCTCAAGAGAGATATATGTCCTGGGTCAGTAAGGAACTGAAGAGTAATAAATCGATATTTGCCAAATTTATGTACATGCCTCCCACAAGTAATGAATATCAGTTGTACAAAGAGACTATGAAATGTGACGCATATGCCAACGAGAGACTCGGGCTGATGTACAACATGGATCAAACTAAAGAGAATTGTGAGACCGCAGTCAAGTTATGAAGAGGACCCAAGTTATCTTCAAAATGCTTCATGGCTGCCAAGAAGAACATAACATGGTGACAGCTAATGTCGAGAGAACCAAAAACACATTGGCGAGGCTGGATGGGAAGACTTCTGTTGATCATGATTTTTCAGAGGTAAAGAGAAAAGTCTATGAGTACAATATCCGAGGCTACGAAGAGAATCATGATATTACGATTTTTTCGGGGATTGAATTGTCAGATACCCTTCGGCAAGAGAGACACGGTATTGAAGCTCAGTGCCTCGCGACAAAGTTAAGTGCAAGCTGCCGTCAAGTGCTTGGTCCGAACATGCGTACACCAAGAGGATTGACGAAATTCTGAGCGCATGTAAGGATCGCCTCGTCATTGTTTTTCTGACCTGACGAAGCCTGATTGGAAACGATTTAACGCTCTGCGATACGAAGATGATGGAGATGTTTCCGTTGTGATGGGTCCCATCGAGGAGCCGAGGAATATTATTACCGAACGGGAATTCAGAAATCTAAATCTCTTCCAGCGCGCAAAGATTGGATCAAGGCGGAACACGAACCTTCCAAAGAAGATGCTATTCTCTCTCCAGTTAGTTCTTTAACATCAGTTAAAATTTAGTGATATAAATTATGTGCGCAAAAATGCAAGGAGCGCACAAAAAAAGTACTGTTTGTCATGTCCGACAGGTTATTGATCCAAGAGCTTCGTGATGAATGTTGCCGACTGATAGACGATCATCTTCCTCATTTTCAAGAGTGCCGTCGTGAGGCACTGAAAAGCCTTGTTCAAGGGTTTGTTGAAGGATGCGTCTTCTACTTGGTGCAGGGATTGTGTGACTATTATGAGAAGGTCGCTGGCGACAGGTGAACGCTTCCTCAGTAAAGAGCGCTTTGTTCGTGTTGATTACCGATCTCAATCCCAGATCCGCGCACTCTTCCTCAGTGTGTGTTCTCCTGAACTCAGCTTTCGCCAATTCGTTTTCTGCGATTGACGAGCAAGCAATGTCTGGTTCAGAAAATGCGCAGATTTGGTAATGAACGGGTACGTACCGTAATAAGTGAAGTTAAAGTTCATTTCTTGAAGAGCGCTCTTTTCATCTTCTGACATCAAACCATCTCTGTAGCGTTGCCGAAGATCAGCGCCATAAGTACCATTAACAGCTTTACAATCAAAACCATGCGTTCCGTACTGCCGCTCGAGCAACACATGTCTCTCAAGTGGACGTCCAGAAGCGTCGTGAAAGGCCACCTTCATCTTCCAAAGGAATATCAACAAATCTTCAAGCTTGTGTGCCGCAAGTCACTTTGAATTTAGAATTTCGTGGACATAAAGTCTTTTGAGCGGGTAACTCTGTGCTTTCACTGCTTGTGATGGTTTCTAAGGATGGATTCCTTCGACCGTGATGTCTCGGATGCAATTTTGGAAGCCTCTTGTAGACAAGCTAGAGAGAACCTCGATTTGGATGGGATCTTTGGTGGCCCACGCTGGGCTCCCGAACTTTTCACTGGCTCCGCATCAAGGAATGGACTCTTTGAACCAAGGTTTGAGACAGTGATAGCTACAGAAGATGGTCGACCACTATTAGTGTGTAGTAGGCTTTCGCGGAATGATGATGGACACGAACGTGGTGGAGTTACTCTCGAAGACATCATAGGGTATCGGAGGGATTAACTAAGGGAGCTATAGAAGCATGCGTGCGTACGGGCGGGTATCAGGTCGGAGGTTTGCGAATCGTCCCACTCAAGGTTTATGATGAGTGGGGATACAATATGGCTCAGCTGAGTGCCCTTGTTAATGCAGACCCCGAAGCCAAGGAAGAGCTGGTCAACTTGCTTTCCGAAAACAGCAAGCTGACTGCTTCACAGCAGATTAGTGTCAAGTTCTTCAACAACGATGGAAGTGTCATTGGCCCGACCCTGTACGATTCCCTTAATGCTGGCATCAATAACAAGGATGAAGACAAAGTGACATTACCAAAGTTCATGCCGAAAAGTATGACTGGCGGTAAAAAAAGTAGAATCACCATTCCAATGATCCATGAAGGAACGATAGCTACTAAAGGCGAGGGATTGCGGATTCCCAAGGCCACCCAAGGAAAATATTCAAAGACGATTGGATATACACTCGTTCGTTTCACTGGCGTGACTAAATCTCACAGGGAAGTGATTCGTGAGGCATGGTTGAACAAACGTAAATTTAGATTCAGATTCTGAGTCAGATTAATGATTGTGGTTAATTGGTATTTGAGCAGAAGGAGGCGTTAGAGAGAATCCTTGTTCGAGATTCTTCAGTTAGTATCATGCCCGACAGTAACATTTTCGACATCGCCCAGTAATATTAAAAATGAATTATAATCTAGGTCTATTCCACGTGATAATGTTCTTTTAAACTTAGGTTTGCCTGTCAGTTGCCATGGGTTGAAGAATTCATCTCATCTCAATGGCGAAGTTGGAGATGTCAATCATTTTTACAATGCCAAAACCAAGCATCCTATTGAGGCAAGTCTCATTTTGCTGACTTTTCTCCTCGAACATCAATGGTTTCGAGCTGTTGTACACTTTGCAAATGAAAGCTTGCCACCAGCTGCAGTCAAGCTCGAGAATTTGAGGATTGTCTTCGATCCCACCATTGCAGCGCTAGTCGATGTGGCTGTGCCAGCACCTCCCACCCCCCAGCGGAAGACGGAGGAATATTCAACATGTTGGACCTGTGATGTTTGCCGCGTGGCACAGTTTCCTACCTTTGAGGATGCAGTTGAGCATGAGAAGGAGTGCACGGGTCTTCCACAAGACGCATCCACATCTACCATCTCTAGGAGGGGAAAACGAGACAAGACTCTGTGAAAGCCAGCAAATGAAGCAAAATTGATATTGGATAAAACATGGCGCAAGAAAGGCGATTGATTCGGAAGAGAGATATTTCCAAGATTGGATTGCGCTCACAAATGTATTTTCATTTTACATCAACATTAGCAAAAGGAAGGCAATGATTATCAGTGAAGCACTTAATATCTTTGTAGACTAAGAGAGCAAACAGATAATTATGAATTCTTTTGCCACAAAAGAATATCTATTCCTTACTAACCAACCAACCATCCCCTCCCCCCCGCATTTACACTTCAATCAATATCATCATCTCCGTCATTATCAAATCAATAGGGACAGTGCCCATAGTAGACTGGGAAAGGTACCACATCCCTCACACTCTGAACACCACAAACTAACATGCATAGTCTATCAAATCCCATACCCCATCCACCATGTGGACAACTCCCTGCCTTTCGTAATTCCAAGAACCATTGGATGGGCGTTACGTCCATCCCCCGACGCTTCACTTCCTCATCCAACTTTTCATATCGCCATTCACGCATACTCCCCCCAAAGAGCTCGCCCACACGTGGACACAATAGGTCGAACGATAAGCATTCACCACTCCCATCATCAACTTGAGCCATATAAAAGCTTTTAATCTTTAATGGCCAATGTGTCACAAAGACGAATGCACCAAATTCTTTACCGTCCTTCATGTATGCATCGCGTTCATCCTCGGGTATGGCCATATATCCAAAGTATTGTACTAATATCTTCTCATGTTCACTTCCTAAATCATCATCATACGTTGGCAATTCCTTCACCTTGACACGTGATAGCTTACCATCCTCACCGGGGATCTTCGTCTTATCCTTGACAAGTTGACGGATTAAGTCAATAGCATCATGATGTTTAATTTGAACAAATTTTCGACTTAAACATTCCCGTAACATAGTACGTGTCGGACGCATATCGGTCGGTGCCATACGACTTTCTAGATAATCAAAGTCTTCACCACATCGTGTTAATACGTAGTCAATAACAAATTTCACAAATCGTTCTGCCTGATCGACTAAGCTATCTAACGTATGGAAGGCACCTTCATATTCCACATGCAGGAATTCGGCCAAATGCTTATTGGTATCTGACCGTTCAGCCCTAAACGACTTTTGACATGTATATACCTGTCGGAAACCACATATCGTAGCTTCTAATGGTAGTTGACTACTAACCGTAAGTCCCACCTTGTGTGCTTCACCGGTAATAGTGTCAGTACTGAACATTAATGGACTAACGGTAAATGTTTCACCGGCTCCCTCACAATCACTAATTGTCATAATATTCGGGTCAGTTAATTGTACATCCTCTGCATCCATGAATATATGGACGGCCATGTCAAGCTTCGATCGGATACGGAATACACATTGACTTGCTTGACTCCGGAAACGATAGAATGGGATCGAACGTAGGGATACCATTTTCTTCTCCGTTCCCTTTTGTAGGGGATATGTAATGGGGTCATGGACGCGTCCAATGACGCGTACGGATGATGCGAATAATTCAAAATCTTGCGTGGCAGTCGGAGGCGAAAGTACGATTTTGCCAGCAATAAGTACGGACGCGCCGATACTTATACTATCCGTTTTGGTAAGTTGGTCATATGTCAAGGTAGTGTAGTGCGATTCATCCTGTCGAGACGCCTCAGTAGTAGTGGTGGCAGTGTTAGTACCAAGGTAGGTCCCCTCGTCACATAAACAATTAAGTGACCCGACACGTGTACCGTCATACACGTCAATAAACACAATCGACCCGCCACCCCCAACACGTATGCGACGTACCCACCCGGCGAAGGATATGGGTTGATTTGCAATTAGGGAGGGGTTGGTGGCATGTAGACGTGTAAGTTGGACAAAGGATGTGGGTGGTTGCTGCTCTGATAGAGCTGTCACCTCTTCTTCCG